>ERZ794982.27-NODE-27-length-149602-cov-18.212676_pt1 | contig 149602 bp, 141 predicted proteins | sample MGYA00433071_ERZ794982 | MGnify/ENA primary metagenome ERZ794982 (study PRJEB30140, sample SAMN00862574) | bioreactor metagenome | study: EMG produced TPA metagenomics assembly of the Bioreactor inoculated with sediment Metagenome (bioreactor metagenome)...
ACGCAAGACGGGGCAGAGCTTCTGCCACGATCCCATCCAAAACTCCGCCAACAAGAGAGAGCAAAACTAGGGAAATAATGAGATGGTTTAGGCTTTTTTCTTCCCCATGCGACCGAAGTTGAAGAAAAAATCCTTGGCTATCTGGCGCTGGGCCTGATAGACCCGGCACGGGGGATTGTCACGAGACTAGGTCTGCCCAATTTCGCGCGCGCGAATGGGTGAGAATGACCACTTGTGACCCGGATTTTAGGGATTGCTGAAAGGTAAGGAAATGTCCGAAAGCTCGACACCAGATATCATTTATACCATCGTGGATGAAGCACCAGAATTGGCCAGCGCCTCTTTCTTGCCGATCATCCGTTCGTTCGCATCTGCTGCTGATATCAAGGTTGGCACCAAGGATATTTCCCTTGCTGGCCGCATCCTGTCTGCGGTCCCGCAGTATCTGAAGGAAGAGCAGCGCATCCCGAACGATTTGGCCGAGCTGGGCGAGCTGGTAAAGACACCAGATGCCAATGTGATCAAGCTACCGAACATTTCTGCGTCCGTACCTCAGCTCGCCGCTGCGATTGCTGAATTGCAGTCTCAGGGTTTTGCTGTTCCGAACTATCCGGAAAATCCACAGAGTGATGAAGAGAAGGCAATCAAGGCAGCCTATGATGCGATCAAGGGTTCTGCCGTGAACCCTGTTCTGCGCGAAGGTAACTCCGACCGTCGTGCTGCACGTGCTGTCAAGAATTATGCTCAGAACAACCCGCACTCCATGGGCGCTTGGGCGGCTGATAGCAAGACCAAAGTGTCCTCCATGCCAGGCAATGATTTCTACGCCAATGAGAAATCAGCCACTATTTCTGCTGCTCAGGCAGGCGATGCAAAAATCGAATTTGTTGCCAAAGACGGCTCTGTAACAGCCCTGAAAGACGCTTGGCCGTTGACCGAAGGAACAGTGGCAGACGCGACTTTCATGTCTGCGAAAGCTCTGTCTTCCTTCCTCTCTGATGTGATTGAAGATACCAAAGCTGACGGCACCATGTTCTCGCTGCACATGAAAGCAACCATGATGAAGGTTTCCGACCCGATCATCTTTGGTCATGCAGTGAAAGCCTGGTTGGCACCGGTATTTGAGAAATTCGGCGCTGAGATGGATGCTCTGGGTGTGAACCCGAATTCCGGTATGGGTGATTTGCTGGATCGCGTCAAAGACAATGCCGACATCATGGCGGCAATTGCAGAAGTGAATGCAACTCGCCCTGCCATGTATATGGTGGATAGCGACAAAGGCATCACCAACTTGCATGTGCCATCTGACGTCATCATCGATGCGTCCATGCCTGCGGTTATCCGCGCTGGTGGTAAAGGCTGGGATGGCGAAGGCAAGAAGGGCGACACCAATTGTGTGATCCCAGATAATTGTTACGCGCCTGTCTATGATGAGAGCATCAATTTCTTCAAGGAAAATGGCGCTCTGAACCCTGCTACCGCCGGTGCGGTTGCCAATGTTGGCTTGATGGCTCAGAAGGCTGAGGAATATGGCTCCCATCCGACCACGTTTGAAGCGCCAGCTGATGGCACCATCCGCGTGGTTCTGGCCAATGGTGAGACACTCCACAGCCACGATGTAGAAGTTGGTGACATCTGGCGTTCATGCACCGTGAAGAAAGCACCGATCGAGAACTGGATCCAGCTGGCAATGGATCGCCAGCGTCTAACCGGTTCTGAAGCCATCTTCTGGTTGGATGAGAACCGTGCTCATGACGCCGAGCTGATCAAATATGTGAAACCTGCGCTGGATGCTGCTGGCGTTGCTGATAACTTCCAGATCATGGCACCACGTAAAGCCACTCGTCAGTCGTTGATCACCATTACCGCTGGTAATGATAGCATTGCTATCACTGGTAACGTTCTACGCGACTATCTGACTGATCTGTTCCCAATTCTGGAACTTGGTACTTCAGCCAAGATGCTGTCCATCGTGAAGCTGATGAATGGCGGTGGTCTGTTCGAGACCGGTGCTGGTGGGTCTGCTCCAAAGCATGTTCAGCAGTTGGTTGATGAAAACCACCTGCGGTGGGATTCCATGGGTGAATTCTGCGCATTGGGTGAAAGCCTGAACTTCCTTGCAGACAGCAAAGGCAATGCCAAAGCTGGCGTGCTTGGTGCTGCTGCTGAAGTTGCGACCCAAGGCATCTTGGATAACAACAAGTCTCCATCCCGGAAAGTGGGAGAACCAGACAACCGTGACAGTCATTATTGGTTTGCTCGCTACTGGGCTGAAGCGCTGGCCGCTCAGTCCGATGATGCGGATCTGGCAGCCCATTTTGCTCCAATCGCCAAGGCATTGGTCGAGGGTGAGGATAAGATTGTGGCCGAACTGGCAGCTGCACAAGGGCCAGAGGCTGATCTGGGGGGCTACTATCACACCGATCCAGCCAAGACTGCTAAAGTCATGCGTCCTAGTACAACCTTGAATGCCATCTTTGGCTAAGCTGCCCTAGGATTAAGCGAATAGAATGAAAAGGCGCCTGATTTGTTCGGGTGCCTTTTTCTATGTCTGGATAGGTCATTGTTTCTGGTGAATGTTTATGGCTCGCGAAAATCAGCGTGATATTAGTTATTTTTCACTCGCATCCGTGATCTTCTCCGGAGCATCTTCTTCCAGATAGCGCGGGCCCGGACCGTTCTGGGCAATTTGATCGTCCGGATTGATCAACTGGCAGGTATCCAGTGACAGGCAACCACAGCCAATACATGTTCCCATATTGCTACGAAGTCGTTGCAGGCGGGCAATGCGATCATCCAGTTCTGCTGCCCAATGACTGGAGAGCTTCTCCCAGTCTTTCCGTGTAACCTTGCTGTCGTCTGGCAAGGTCGCCAGAGCATTGGCGATATCTCTTAGTGGCACGCCCGCTCGCTGAGCAACCTGAATTACGGCGAGACGTCGCAGAACTGCTGCGCTATAGCGACGATGATTGGCACTGGTGCGCCAGGAATGAACAAGTCCTTTATTCTCATAAAAATGAATGGCAGAGACAGCTAGTCCACTGCGCTCGGCCACCTGCCCGACACTCAGTCCTTTAGGAAAACGCACCATATAATCAATCCTTGGCCTTTGACCTCAATTATACTTGAGGAAGTATCAAACTAGCAGAACCATGTTGAATTGTCTTGCAGCGATAGAAGGCGTTTTTGCATGAGCTTTATCCTGATCTTCTGATGTTCCTTTGCCGCTATTCATTCAAGATGCTCTAACAGCGGTGAGAATAAGTGAAGACCAGTTGGTCGGTGACATAGCGTCCGGTAGGGCGGCAATGTTTGAAGACTTGTCTTGTTCCACTCATGGTAACCTTGGTTTGGCTCCGCGCAACTGGGCCGGAAACATTATAGAGATTGGGCGCGTCCGGGCAGTGACGCGAAAATGTGCGTGCCGTCCCTGTATAGTAATTGCCTCGCTTCTCGCCGTTGAATAGCAATGTGCCTGGGCTAACTGAAAGGCCAGCACGGGGGCGCTCATAAGAAAACCAGCGCTGACTTCCACGCGCTTGCAAACGCATCAAGGACCCATTGTGCCACCAGCAGCTATCGGCTGAGGCTTCAGTAGCCGTACCAAAACTCATCCCGATAAAGGTGAGAGTGCCAAGGAGCAAGGTGAGGGAAAGGGTGGAAGAAACAAGTTTGAACATAGCGGGCCTCGAAATCAGATAGAGATATAACCTAGATTGTGCGTTCAAAGATTATGACGTCGCGGATGTCTGACAGGTTCAAATGAAAAACCCCCGCCATTGGAAATGACGGGGGTATAGGTTTTGGCTCTATTTTCTTATTAGTGCGGCAACATCATTCCGCGAATGGCGAAATAAAAGAGTGCTGCCAGCATACCGGAAACAGGAACTGTGATGATCCAGGCGGATGCGATCTTCAAAAGAGAAGAACGCTTGACCAACTGACGCTTCAGGGCTTTGCGCAACTGCTTGCGCTGAGCAGCGGTGATAACAGCTTCAGGGCCCATTTCGCGCAAAGCATCCAGCATGCGAGATTTGTCTTCTGGTGGAGCATTCTGGAAGTCACGCAGCACGATTTCAACTTGATCAAAATCGGCTGCACCTTCGTGCTTGGCCAAGACATTTTCCACGACAATGCTCATGCGCTGTTCCAGAAATTCACGTAAGAAGCCAACACCGAAAACTGCTCCAAGAGCAACGTGAGTAGAGCTGATAGGCAGACCGAGTTGGCTGGCAATGATCACTGTAATTGCAGCAGCCAAGGCAATGCAGAAGGCACGAGAGCGATCCAGTTCCGTGATTTCCGATCCTACGGTACGGATCAGTTTGGGACCAAATAGTGCAAGGCCAAAGGAAATGCCGATAGCACCAATCATCATGACCCAAAGAGGAATGGAAACTTTGGAACCACCATCACCTTGCGTCAGCACATCGACGATACCAGCCAATGGGCCAACAGCATTGGCAACATCATTGGCACCATGAGCAAAGGACAGAAGCGCTGCTGCGAAAATCAGTGGAATTGTGAAAAGGTCGTTCACGCTGCCACGATCCTGCTTCAGACGAGGGATCGCCTTGGCGATGATCGGCCGGACAAGTAGGTAGCAGAGGACTGCGGCAACAAAACCAGCTCCGAGTGCGGTCAGGAAGTCGATCTTGATGAGCTTCTTGATACCCTTCAACGCCAGATAGGTGGTGAAGGCCCAAGCCATGAGAGAAATCATGACCGGAACAACCTTTTGCGCTTCCTGCAATGGGTCTTTCTTGAAGAAGACCAGCTTTTTCAAGGTAAAAAGCGCAAGGGCCGCGATGATACCGCCTGTGACCGGGGAAATGACCCAGGAAGCGGCGATCTTGGACATGGAGCCCCAATTGACAATATCCCAACCTGCAGCGGCAATACCGGCCCCCATCACACCACCAACAATGGAATGAGTGGTGGATACCGGTGCGCCGAGCCACGTAGCAGCATTCAGCCAGATTGCAGCGCCGAGCAAAGCTCCCATCATCACCCAAACGAAAGTATCCGTATCGGACAATGTGGCAGGATCAATGATGCCTTTTTTGACAGTTTTGACGACATCACCACCAGCAATAATTGCACCACCTGCCTCAAATATGGCGGCAATGAAGATCGCCAGCGTTAGCGACATGGCAAAGGAACCAACGGCAGGCCCCACGTTATTGGCGACATCGTTGGCACCAATATTCAGAGCCATATAGGCACCGATTACGGCAGCGGCAATCAGCAGGAAGCTCTGCTCGACATGGGCAAATTGTGTGCCGGTATATACCATCACTGCAACGATGAACAAAATTGCGGTGCCCAAACGTCCTACTTCGGAACGACTGAGATCGGTTGCACTTTCGATTTTCAGGTAGTCTCTGACCTTCATAATCCCCCCTCACACCTCGCTATGGGTGCAAGCCTCATCCTTCCGGCGTCAAGTGGCCGAATTTCAGCGAAACGGCAGGTGAATCCTGCCCGGTTGGATCTAGTCAGTGTTTCATTTGAAAGTCATGAGCAAGATCAAATGAGCGTAAATGGTAGAAAAAATTGCAAAATTAGTTTCGTTCGGTCAATTTCGGAAAGTAATCGCCCATGAAAAGACGTACTCAGTGCTTTTTACTGGGGATAGGGGGGAAAGTGTAAAAAAATACTGGACAGCACTGAGTGCGCAAAAGCGCATAAACCAGCCGTTCAAAGGTGAATTTCCCTTCGAAAAGTGATTCTGTTTTGCTTTGTTGGGGCTTGTGAATTGACTGGGCAAAAGCAGGGGATAGTCCCCTGCTGATGAGTGCATTTAGCCCATTAGTTGATAGCTGGCTGGCACATAGCGAAAACCTTGATCCCGCGTCTCCACATATCCAACTGCCGGGAAGGGCATATGATAGCCAAGGATCGGAATGCGATCAGTTGCCACCATACCAAGCACCTTGCGACGACTTTGTGCTGCCGCTGTCTTGTCCATATCAAATTTGACCTCCCAATCAGGATAGGCCAGTGACCAGACATAATGATTGGCAAGATCTGCCATCAACAAAAGGCGCTGCCCTTCGCTTTCTATATGATAGGTCATATGTCCTGGAGTATGGCCGAATGCCGCCATGGCTGTAATGCCAGAAACGATGTCCGAGCCGTCTTTCACAAAACTTGTTTTCTCAGCCAATGGCCGCATATTCGAGTCGAATCTTTTGCTGGAACCTTTCGCCCAATGATCGAACTCCACCTGACCTGTCAAATAGGCTGCATTGCTGAAAGTGGGCGCGCCTTCATTCATCAGCCCCCCGATATGATCGCCATGCATATGTGTAATGACCACATGGGTGATGTCCGTTGGCGCATAACCAGCCTCAGACAGTGCTGCCGTGATACCGGCTGCATTCAGGCCGGTATCAAAGAGGATGATCGCCTCTCCGGTATCGACGACAGTTGGTGTGAAAAAGAATTGCGCGCTATTCGACGGTATGAAATTGGCGTCGCTGGCTGCTTTGAAATCTTCCGCTGATACATTCAGGCCGAATATTTTGTGTGGTTCAGGGCGAGGAACCGACCCGGCCAAAAGAGCTGTGACCTGAAATTTGCCAATCTTGAAGCCTCGTGCCTTCGCCATATGCAACATCGGGCGTTCCATCTTTCTCATGGCTTTGTCCTGAGCCAATGCGGCTTTGCCAAATGCCAATGATGTAGAGGCAAGAGCGCCGCCGATCAGAGCAGTGCGACGTGAGATGCTGTAGGTCATGATCCTTCTCCTCCCAAAGAAGATATGTGTCACAGTCAATCTTGGGCGTCAGACTATCGACTGGATTGGCGAGAGGCAAAACAACAGCTTGTGATCGGTGTCATGGAGAAGAGAACGGGGACTAAAGCGAACGCATCATCAGGATATCATCAACAGAGCGGCCATCGGACTCAATGACGCCATTGGAGAGGCGACCATAAATGGTAAATCCCTCGCGTTCATAAAACCGAATACCTGCTGGATTCTCGGCACTCACGGATAATTCCAACTGAGTAAGGCCGAGACCTCGTGCTTTTGCAATGATTGTGTTCAGCAAAGTGCGAGCAAGGCCGGTCCCGCGTTGATCTGCTCGTAAATAGACCATCACAATGGAGCCACGGTGGCGCATCTTTTGGGGTTGCGCAGGTAATAGCCCAATCAGGCCAACAATTTCATCGTCAACAAAAGCCCCGTGAGCATGGCCATCAGTTAGCCTTTCAAGCCACGCATCGTCGTCTAAAGCGATCCAATCATCATAATGGCTGGCAAAGGCTTCAGGCTCCCTTTGAAGGGATTCCAGCCTTATGCATTTGAACGTTGCGAGGTCAGTCTTTATCAGCGCACGAACTTTGCCATTATTTGCCATCGACCCATCCCTGAATCAGCCAAGATGCGATGGAAAAGCCGTGTGGGATATGTGGTAGCTCACTGTCCATATCACGAGTAAGCATTTCGCGAACCTCTTCACGGGTAAACCAGCAAGCATCGGTCAGTTCGGTCTCGTCCAAGAAGATCTCGCTGCTCGTTGCCTCGGCATAGCAACCAAGCATCAATGAGGCCGGGAATGGCCAAGGTTGACTACCTGCATAGCGAACGGCCTTGATCTCGATACCAGCTTCCTCGAAAATCTCACGCCTGACAGCTGCTTCAATGGTTTCCCCTTGCTCCATGAAACCTGCGAGGGTTGAATACATAGGCGCTTCAAAACGGGTGTGATGACCAAGCAAACAACGCTCGATGCCATTTTCATCTTTGTGAATGGCGAGCATGATCACCACTGGGTCCGTACGAGGGAAATGCATGGCCTCGCAGGAAGGGCAATCCCTGCGGGCACCGGCCAAACGGATCTCGGTCTTTTGGCCACATTTGGCACAGAATTGGTGATTTTCATGCCAATGCAGCAAGCTGCGCGCCTGAGCCAGAGCCCCTACCTGATCGGGCGGCAATACACCTTTGATGCCAACTGCGCGCAAGGACCAGAGCTCATACTCATCTCCTGCTTCCAGCTCGGCGGCAGCCTCATCGCTCAAGGGAAGAGCAAGGCGTGGAGCGTTTCGTTCGCCCGGATCGGTGCCAAGCAGGATGATCTTATCCATCTCACCGCCCAATTCCTTGGCGCGCCGCTCGCATACCAATGCGTTCCAGCGCTCACCACGTTGGCTAAGCAAAACATTATCACCATGCATCAGGAAAAAACGGGACCCGGTTTGCACCATCATATCAGACAGGCTGTCTTCGGTGCGATGCTCGGTATCGCGATCCAGACGATTATGGACATAGCCGACATGATCCATGGGCATCATGGCATGTTGAACTGCGAAAAAATCAGACATACAGGTCGTCCTTAAAACTGATGATGGTTGCAAACCTGCAAACCTCAAACGCAAAATCGATACAAAGGTCTAACCAAGAGCGTTCTTGATTTTCTCAATCAACTCATCGGCTTTGTCAGTTTCATAGTCTGCGGCAGGGTTCACTCCCCAGATCGGCCCAGGCCAGGCAGCGTCTGTCTCATATCGAGCGATGACATGAATATGAAGCTGACGCACCATATTGCCAAGAGCAGCAACATTTAGCTTGTCACACTGTGTGACCGATTGTAACGCTGTGGAAATGCGCGCAATTTCGTCGGTCAGGCGGTGCTGATCCTGTCCGCAAAGGTCAATCAGTTCCGCTATTCCCGCGACTTTCGGGATCATGATCAACCAAGGATAATTGGCGTCCTTCGCCAGACGGATGGTGCAAAGCTCCAACTCGCAGAGTGGGAAGGTATCGGCTTCAAGGCGGGTATCGAGTACAAAGTCGGACATATTTTCGCAATCCTTGATATCAATGAGCATAATTATGACGAAAAAGCACACAAGTGAATCACTTCTCCTCTTGCTTTAGCATCGACAAGATGACATATGGAAGGCGGAAGGTTGGCAATGGACGTTCCCCTCGCCAACCGGGTCAGGTCCGGAAGGAAGCAGCCCTAACGAGTTAAAGAGCGGGTCATCTGTTCAGCCTTCCACTTATCTCCTCTTACAATTTGGTAATCTTTACAAGCCCCAGGCACATTGTCTTTGCATGGGTGTACTTGGCCCCTTGTTTGTGCCCGTGATAAAGTTGTACATCTTCTTGGTGGGAAAACTTTCCTGAGAGATTGGTAGAAGGCAAAGGGCGCAGCGAATGGACGATACCAAGGCTGGCATGGAACAGAGCGAAGCTGGCGAAGCTCTCAGGCAGGGCTATCGTGTTCTGGCGCGTAAATATCGTCCGCAAAGCTTTGAAGACATGGTGGGGCAGGAACCTCTTGTGCGCACTCTTACCAATGCTTTCGCCACAGGTCGTATTGCCCAAGCCTATATGATGACCGGTGTGCGTGGAGTAGGTAAAACCACCACAGCCCGTATCCTTGCTCGAGCCCTCAATTATGAGATTGAAGGCAAGATCGATACCCCGACGATCGAGATGAAAGAATTGGGCATTCATTGCCAGGCCATTATGGAAGGCCGCCATGTCGATATCATGGAAATGGATGCTGCCTCTCATACTTCGATCAATGATATTCGTGAAATTATCGAAGCTGCACGCTATAAACCGGTTAGCGCCCGTTACAAAGTCTATATCATCGATGAGGTGCATATGCTCTCCACAGCAGCCTTTAACGGCCTGCTGAAAACGCTGGAAGAGCCACCCGAGCACGTGAAATTCATCTTCGCGACCACCGAGATCCGCAAAGTTCCCGTTACCGTCCTGTCCCGCTGCCAACGCTTTGATCTGCGTCGTATTGATGCCCGTGTCATGGCTGATTATATGGGTAAGATCTGCGAAAAAGAGCAGGTCGATATCGAGGAAGATGCCTTGCAGATGATTGCAAGGGCAGGCGAAGGTTCAGCTCGTGACTCACTCTCGTTATTGGATCAGGCCATCGCGCATGGCGCAGGCAAGATTACAGCGGAAACGACACGTCAGATGCTTGGACTGGCAGACAGAGCTCGCATAATCGATCTATTTGAGGCACTGATGAAGGGGGATATTGCTGCTGCCCTGCAAGAGCTCAAGGAGCAATATGATATTGGCGCGGAACCTTCAATCGTTCTGTCCGATCTGGCTGATTTTGTTCATCTGGTCACTCGTTTGAAGTTGACACCAGATGCTCATTCGGATGCGGCGGCAACGGAAAGCGAAAAGACCCGTGGGCGCGAATATGCGCAGAGTTTGTCGGTGCGCGTTCTATCCCGGGCGTGGCAAATGTTGCTTAAAGGTCTGTCCGAGGTACAATCCTCGCCTCGACCTCTGGCATCGGCTGAGATGGTATTGGTGCGTATGGCTTACGTTGCTGATCTGCCAACCCCTGATGAAGCCTTGAAGATGCTGACCAACAAGGATTTCCGCCCTCCGATGCCATCTGGTGCCGGCTCTGGGCCTTCCACACCGCCGGATGCCACAGTTCCAGCAAGCTCAAATGGCCAGCCAACAGAGGCACCGCCAATTGGACGGCCATCCGGTCCAACAGCTATGGCGCGTCACGGCAATTTGGCAGCAGTGTCCGGAAGTCCGCAGCAAAGCGTTGGTACTATCGAGGAAGCTCCTGTAAAGCCTGCGAATTTGCGACTTGTCGCCAGCCAAAGCGATGATGCCTTGGCTGACAAGCAAAAGGATGCCAGTCAGCAACAGACGAGCAAGCCCAAAACGGGCAACATGCAGATCACGCGTTTTGAGCAGATTGTCGGTCTTGCAGGCAAGAACCGTGATATTGCTCTCAAAATTGCGCTGGAACAGAATGTTCGCCCCGTATCCGTGCGTCAGGGCTTCTTGGAAATTGCCTTTCAGGATCGTCCTGATCAGGCATTGATTGCCAAATTGAACCGTCGTTTGCAGGACTGGACTGGTCAACGCTGGTCGATTGAAGTGTCACGCGAGCATGGACAGGATACGCTGTCGCAACGCAAAGAGCAGGCAGTCCAGAAAGCGCGCGATGATGCAGACGCTCATCCTACTGTTGAAGCTGTTCGAAAACATTTCCCGGGCGTAAAGATCGTTGATGTACGCATCAATCGGGATTTCGAAGAGGACTATCTGGCACCGGTTGTCGAAGATGCAGCAGAATTGACAGATCAGAATTTGCTGGAAATGAGTTTGCGTGACGATGACAGTTTTGGACTGGATGATGATCTCTAATCTTGTTTTCCTCAGCTCTTGAATTTGCCCCCTTGTAGCGGCATATAGATTTCAAACTCACCTGACGGGCCAAATTGGACTGGCCAATAGCTGCTTCGTGAAGCGTTGAGAAAAGAAGGATTTGCATCATGGATATGATGAAGATGATGAAGAAGGCCAAGGAAATGCAGGCCAAGATGGCTCAGATGCAGGAAGAAGTGGCCGAAATGGAAGCTGAAGGTACAGCAGGTGCCGGCCTTGTCAAAGTGGTTCTCTCCGGTAAGGGTGAGATGAAGGGAATGTCCGTAGATCCATCTCTCATCAATGCGGAGGAAGCTGAAATCCTGGAAGACCTGATCATGGCTGCGCACAACGATGCGAAGACAAAGGTAGAAGCAGCGATGCAGGAAAAAGTCCAGCAGATGAGCGGTGATCTGGGCCTCCCGGCGGGCATGAAAATGCCATTCTAGTGCCTGCCTCGCTGGTTTGCTTTCACAACCCAAGGCAAAAGATTCGCACCAGCAAGGAGTTAGACCATTCAAAGTGAGGTCAACTCATCGCGACATGGTCTAAAACTGGATCACGATTTGAAGAAAAAGACACAGGCAAGCCCATGGCAAACAGAGTAGCAGGACCGGAAATCGAAAAGCTGATCCAGCTTCTGGCCAAATTGCCCGGGCTTGGCCCGCGTTCTGCCCGACGCGTGGCGTTGCATCTGATCAAGAAGAAAGACCAATTGCTGGTGCCGCTGGCGGACGCCATCAATCAGGCCGTCACCAAGGTTCAGATTTGCGAGACCTGCGGAAATATCGACAGTGCCAGCCCCTGCACAATCTGTACCGATCGGCGGCGCGATCCTGCGCTTTTGGTTGTGGTTGAAGATGTCTCCGACCTCTGGGCGCTGGAGAGAGCAGGTGTTGTCAATGCTGCCTATCATGTTTTGGGCGGCACATTATCACCGCTTGATGGTATTGGACCGGACGATCTGAATATTCCCGGACTTCTGGTACGTACGGCCAAGGGTGACATCAAAGAGATCATTCTGGCGGTCAATGCCACCGTAGAAGGTCAGACAACAGCCCACTACATCACTGATCAACTGCAAAATCAGGCTAAGGATTTACAAGCTGATAATCCAACCTTTGAGAGAATTCGCATCTCGCAATTGGCACACGGTGTGCCAATCGGTGGCGAACTGGATTATCTGGATGAAGGCACACTCCTGCAGGCCATTCGATCACGGACATCCTTTGAGTAGAATCTAACGGTTGGATACTGACCGATTCTTCATGCTTGCGCGCTTTAGCCATTGTCGGATCAAGAGCAACATCTGCAAGCTGGCAGCACAGCCAAACCAGCCATAGGCCCATGCAGCGCCTTCCGCACCTTGAACAGGCACCAAAATCATGGATGCGCCAAACGATGCGATCAGTGAGAAAAGGGCTGCATAGAGGCAGAGCTGGTAAGACCCGGCTGACGGCAGACAGAAGCCAAGAAATGTGCCCAGGAACACAGGCATGGAGATAAGGCCGATCGTGCAAAAAAGTGTGGAATGGACAGCAAATTCTGATCCGTAAACCACTCTCAATACCCATTCTCCAATTAGCAGGGTGCCTAACCAGAAGATGATGCCCATTCCGATTGCAATGCAGGAACCAGTGCCGATAATTGCCCAAAACCGTTTGCCATTGGCTTGCTCATAGGCCGTGGCCAGAGGTGAGCGAACCGCTTGCCCCAGAACATTCACCACCATGCTGCCAAGCAAGATGAAATAGGTAAGAGCTGCAAAAATACCGAGTTCAGCCGTGCCAGCACTTTGTTCCAGCATCAACCGAGGTATATTGATGGCGATGGCTGTTGCGAAACTGGCCAACCCAATCGGCATCGCATGTTTGGCAAGAGAGAAGAGCGTAGATCCGCTTAGTCCGTGCCGCTCGGCATTCTTGTCGCGATAGGGTGCGGCCATGACAAGACGATCGAAAAAGAGTAGAACCCCAACCCAACCAGCTGCATAACAGGCGAGAGACAGAACAATGTCCTGACTGGTCCAATAAAGAAGAGCGAACAGGGCAGTGCTTATAATCGCACGCACCATCATGCTCTTGCCGACCTTGTCCATCTGGTTCACCCGTTGCGGCAGGGCATACAGCATGTCAGAGGAGGCTTCTGCCATTTTTGCAATGGCGACCAGCAAGATTACCAATCGCACTTGCGGGCCATCTCCAAAGATGAATGCGAGGGCAATGATAAGAAAGGTTGCCGGGATCAGACTCAGGAGCCGAAGGCGCCAAAATGTTCCAAAAGAATGGTCCTCACCACGATAGGTGACATAGACAGTGCGCAATGAAAGATTGAAGAAGATCTGAACTGGAGTGGTCAATGCCAATGCCAATCCATATTGGCCCACATGTTCGGCACCACCACCACGAGCGAGCAAAATAACCAGAAGCCATTGTAACCCGGAAAACACACCCTGGCTTAAGAGCATCCAGATGAAATTCTTCTTCAGGGTCATGATCTGGCCTGATTGGCTTGAGGTTCAAGAAGTTCAGATGAACTGAGCTTGAGCGGTCAATTGATATTTCAAGGCACGATAACAGGCATCTCGACGTTTCTGAACAATCGGCTGCATATAGCGACGAGCATGCTGCAGATTGCGTTTGGATTGTTCTTCAAGCAGAGCGGGATCGTTCAGATTGTCGTCTACACGTTTGGTGAAAGTATCAATGCTCAATTCATTGACCATTTGCATGTCATCCAACAACTCGGGAGCGCCTCCAACCCGATTGGAGACAACGGGCAGAGCGCGGGCCATGGCTTCGATGACCACCCGCGGCAAACCTTCCTGTCGAGAAGGTAGAATAAGCATATCAGCACGATCCATCGCGTCCCATACAGCCTCGCCTGCCTTGAGTTGACCTACAAAGGTGATGTGATCATCAATGCCAAGCTCAACGGCTTTTGCTTCAAAATCGGTGCGCATGGGACCATCACCAATCAGGTGAAGATGAATATCGCGATTCTGCCTTTTGAATTCTGCCATCATGCCAAGAGAAATATCGTGTCCCTTGTACCAATTTTGCATCATCGCAACCTGCACCAGATGCAATGTTGGTTTGGCAAAACTATCTGCCGTGCGATGGTGTTCACTAAGCCCTTCGATCGGCAGATCGAGAGATGTATAATGAAAGGCACGTGTCTTGGGCCCGGGTGCATAATCTCTCTGTAGGGTATCACGTGTTACATAGGATGCAGTCTCAGCTCGACGGCACAGGAACTTGCAGCTATTGGTGAACATCCACTGAAAAACGGAAGCGAGCGGATGTTGCAAACTCTCCTTGGAATAGGCATGCGCAGGATCTCCAACCAGTTCAATGCCATAAGGGCGACCAACAGCCATCATCACATGTCCCATCAGATTCCCTGCCGTACTGGGAGAACGCACAAGCACGGTGCCGCTCTTGTCCCTTGCTATACGGATCATCTGGGCGATCACCTTGGGCAGAGCTTTCAAAAAGCGTTTGGGACCTTGATAGGAGGGAAGAGGCTCAAACCGTACTTTGGGTCCTTCGACTGGACGAGCGGCTTCATCTTCCTTTTCAAATAGCCGGGCCACCACGACAACCTCGTCGAACGCATCGCAATAGCGTTTGAAGAAATCGTAATCCATATTATAGGAAGCAGGTTTTCCATCATGAAGGGTGAATGTGCCATCTAGCACGACATAAAGACGACGGAAACTGTCTGGATGGTCAACACTATCGCTGACTTGATCCAGGGACAAAGATCCCTCACGCGTGCTTGGCTTAAACATTGGATACCCCAGTTACACAATACAAAATCGGAGTTTGTTAAGTTCAGTTATAACCACAAGACTCCTAACAACCATCTAATTGGAGGAAAATTTGTCGCAGTTTATTGGAGAGTAGCGAGAAGATTTATGCTGCGTTGCAAAATAAGTGAGTATTTACGGAAAAAGCACTCGAACCAAGTAGATTTTACAATGCTTCTAGTCTAGAACTCACGCGATTGGTTCTAAGCCAATTTGCAACCGTTATGTGTGGGGACCATGACATCGTGAAAAGCGGCTTCTATCTTTCGTTCTTGTTTGGAATGGCGTCTTGCCTTGTCCCTGTTGCTTCTTCCCATGCGCACGAACATGGAACAGCAGCGGATTTTCAGGCAACTTCTGCAATTCCCAAGCTTGATAGACGTGTGTTTTCACCCAGTCCGGGCGAGCTGAATGCAATTGGCATAATAGCTTCTATTCCAGATCCTGCATTGATTGAAAATGGTCAAAGCGGTTTGACCATAACACCCATCACCATGGTTGGCCGATGGACGATTAAAAGTGTTAGAACGCAAGACAACAATCTACGCAAGGTTCAAAAAATATTGCTCAATCCAGCGGTACTGACATTGCGGAAAAATGGTCAATTCACCATGACGACAGGGTGCGCGCACAACACGGGAACCATTCTTTGGAATGAAGAGCAGTTTTCTCTCGGAATGGTGTTGAGCAACGAAACCAAATGTAACAAGGCGCAAAGACAAGTCGAGCAAAGAATCTTGCAGATCCTCCATCAGGTCAGCCAGCTGGAGCGTAAGGATGCAGATCAGGTATCATTCCAGGATGAAAGTGGTCAGGATCTGATTACGCTCTCACGTGCAGAATAGGTACCCTTTTATTTAGCGCACATATTCATCGCCCGGCATCAGAGGCAAATGCGATTGTGTGGATCCCGCAGCAACTTTTCTGCCCTCGGCATTTTGGATCCCATCAGTAGCAAGGTTGAGCTCACTTTCCTGTACATCCACGTCCTCAATTTTGCGACCTCGCTTGACGATCTTGGATGTTGAGGTCTGTATTTGCTCGATATCCCTGACCGCGTGCTGAAAATGGCTCTGTAATTTTTGTACTCGATCATCAAGGCGGTAGATATCTTCCATCAACAGTGCCACTTCTCGTTGAATGATATGAGCCTGCTCACGCATTTGGGCATCTTTCAAAATCGACTGAACCACCTGGATGGACAGCATCAGAAGAGACGGCGAAACAATTACGATCCTGACGCGATGCGCCAGTTGGATTATGTCCTCGAACTGTTCATGTAGATCAGCAAATAGGCTTTCAGACGGTACAAACATGAAAGCAGTTTCTTGTGTCTCTCCGACGATAAAATAGCGATCAGCAATATTCTTGATATGCTTTTTCATATCCTGACGGAAACTGGCGCGCGCGGCCTTGTCTTCTTCCGCATTCTGGGCATCATCAATCAAGGCCCATCCTTCCATCGGGAATTTGGCGTCCACGATCAATACGGCACCGTCATCGGGTAGATGGATGACGCAATCAGGTCGTTTGCCATTGGAAAGCGTATATTGAAAATCGTAGGCATTGGATGGCAAACCATCGGCGATGATTGCTTCCATGCGCCCCTGACCAAAAGCGCCTCGCGTCTGCTTGTTCGCCAAAATATGCTGAAGTTCCACCACCCGACCTGACAGGTCGGTAATATTGGTTTGTGCCTTGTCGATGACCGCCAGACGTTCATGCAAGGCACGCAAATTATCATGAGTTGCCTTTTGTTGTTCTCCCAGGCTTTTGTTCAATGATTGCCCCAGTCGGTGGCCCATACCATCCATGCGGGTGGTCAAAGCCTGTGCCAGTTCGCTTTGGCGGGTGGAAAAAATCTCCGCCATGCTTTGCATGCGGCCAGTCATTTCAACTTGCAAACGTTGCATCTCGTCGACCTGAGCTTGCCGGGCACGGTTTTGACTCTGGTTCATGGATAGCTCCAACGCCCGCTGACGATTGGTGCGTGCCAGGGTCCATAACAGCCAAATCAACAAAAAGGTCAGAAAAGCAACGCCGCAAAACAATAATTGAAATCCGGTCAAATGTTGCTGGCCTATGCTCAAAACAGTCTCATTCATGATGCGAGTATAGATCGATTCGGATTAAGGAAAAACAAAAAGAGAACATATCGAATTCCGGAGCAATGCCGAATGCCGTTCAAAGCTGCGTAAATCGCCGCTTTTGCCTGACTTGATCATTGACCGGGAAGCGGATTCGGCCTATCTCACCTCCATGGCACTTATGGATATCGTTACATTGCCGGACCCGATCCTGCGAGAGCAGTCAGCGCCGGTAGAGCGCGTGGATGATGATCTGCGCCGCCTTGTCGAGAATATGTTTGAAACCATGTATCACGCTCCGGGTATTGGTCTGGCTGGTGTACAGGTGGGCGTGGCACGGCAGATCTTCACCGTTGATTGTGCGAAGGAAGGGGAAGAAAAAGCCCCGATATGCATGATCAACCCAAAAATCATCTGGCAATCAGATGAGCTGTCCGTCTATGACGAAGGCTGCCTATCGATTCCTGATTTCTACGCGGAAGTTGAACGCCCGGCCGAAATCAAGATTCAATATCTGGATCAGTTTGGTAAAGATCAGGAGCTACAGTGTGATGGTCTTCTGGCCACCTGCGTTCAGCATGAGTTTGATCATCTCAATGGCGCGTTGTTCATCGACTACCTGTCCAAGTTGCGTCGCGACCGGGTGATCAAGAAATTCACCAAGCTCGCTCGCCAAAAAGAAAAACACGCCATTCTCTGATTTTATCACCCCCACCTGCAATAACGGGGGCAAATGCCAAGGACCCTTGCCATGCTGCGCGTCGTGTTTATGGGAACGCCTGATTTCGCCGTTCCAACCCTGATGGAAATTGTAGGCCAGGGCCATGAGGTCGTGGCAGTGTATAGCCAGCCACCTCGTCCCGCTGGACGTGGTATGGAAGAACGCAAGAGCCCGGTGCATGAAAAGGCAGAGCTGCTTGGGCTTCCTGTCTTCACGCCAACTTCTCTGCGTTCTGAAGAAGAGCAGGCAAAGTTCGCGGCATTGCAAGCTGATGTCGCTGTGGTTGTGGCATATGGATTGCTGCTGCCGAAAGAAATCCTGGAAGCGCCCGAAAATGGCTGCCTCAATCTGCATGGCTCACTCTTGCCGCGTTGGCGAGGTGCAGCGCCAATCCAGCGGGCAATCATGGAAGGCGATGCTGAGACCGGTGTGGAAGTCATGCGTATGGGTGAAGGACTGGATACCGGTCCGGTTTGCATGATCGAGCGCATTACGATCTCTGAGAATATGACTGCTGGTGATCTGCATGACCGAATGATGGTGCTGGGAGCTGATCTGATGGTACGCTCGTTGGCAGCACTGTCTCGCGGAGCGCTCGCTGAGCAAGAGCAAGATGAAGAAGGCGTACTCTATGCCAAGAAGGTCGAGAAAGCAGAGAGCCGTATCGATTTTTCCAAGCCTGCTCAGGATGTTCACAACCATATTCGTGGGCTGTCACCCTTCCCCGGTGCCTGGTGCGAGATGGAAATCAAAGGCAAGAAACAGCGCGTGAAGATCATCCGCTCTGAATTGGCTGATGGTTCAGGTGAGCCAGGCTCTGTTTTGGATGAGGACATGACCATCGCCTGTGGTGAGGGAGCTGTCCGCCTGATCGAGCTGCAGCGCTCCGGCAAGGGTGCGATGAATGCAGAAGACTTCCAGCGCGGTGCAGCTCTCAAGATTGGAGAGACGATCGCCTGATGCCTCGCTACAAGCTTTTGATCGAATATGACGGGCGCCCTTTTTCCGGTTGGCAGCGCCAGGACAATGCGCCGAGTGTGATGGGGCTGATTGAAGATTGCATTTTCAAGTTTGCAAGGGAACGTGCCGCTGTTTTCGGAGCTGGCCGAACAGATTCCGGGGTGCATGCCACGGGGCAGGTCGCACATTTGGATCTGGAGCGCGATTGGCACTCCCAAAAGCTTGTTGAAGCACTCAATCACTTTTTGAAAGAGACCGGTGTTGCCATTCTTGGTGCATGGAAAATCACCGATGAGTTCGATAGTCGTTTCACTGCTATTCGTCGCTATTATCGCTATCGTATCTGCAATCGCCGAGCACCGCTGACCTTCGAGCGTGGTCGAGCATGGCAATATAGCTATCCCATCGATATCGATCTGATGCAGCAAGGTTGTGAGCTGTTAATCGGGCACCATGACTTTACGACCTTCAGGGCAACAGCTTGTCAGGCAAAGAACCCGTGGCGCACCATGCAATATCTCAAGGTTATCCGTGAAGGAGAATGGGTCTATCTGGATGCAATGTCCCGATCCTTCCTCCATAACCAGATTCGTTCTTTTGTTGGGTCACTTGTCGAAGTTGGGTCTGCCCGCAAGCCGGTGGAATGGATCACGGAAATTCTCGAAGCAAGAGATCGTCGTGCCTGCGGTCCCGTTGCTCCGCCTGATGGGCTCTATCTGACACAGGTGGACTATCCAGAGGATCTGGATTACATCATTCCAGAAGAGCCCTGGGTTGGGTACCAAAAAAAATAGCCAAACCGGCTCGAAGATTTTAAGTTACGGGTCTTGCGTCAGCCCCTTCGCTTATCAGGGGAAGGCTTTGCGCGATCTCGCTCAAGATAGCGGCACTGGTAATGCCCAAAATCATGGTCAGTACGGTCAAGCCCAGCGCAATGCTCATTCCTTGATCGAGAATGAAGTCCAGCAGACGATAAGTCAGCCATAGGGCCGTGCCATAAACGCCTACCATTACGATCAGCACCATCTCGCCAGCAACAACACCGCCGGTAACCATGGCACTTGGCAACAGGATCAGCATCAGAACAATGACACTCATCCAGTTATAGCTGACAATGAGGGGGATCAGACGATCTCGAAATCCCATGGGGCCGGACAGAATGAAGAAAGCCAAAGGCACGGTGCCCCAATCCAGAAAGAGCTGCAGAGGCAGATAAAAGAGCCCGCCTTCTCGCATGAGCAAGCTATTCTCGATGGTGCCAAAACCGATGGCATAGAGAAGGCTGATTGTCTCCACAATCACCATGGCTATGAAGGAGCGCACCAATCCAGTTGATGTGGCATCGACTTTATAAAGGGCTTCACGATCACCGCGCACAAATGCCCATACGACTTCCAGATGAAAGAAAATATATCCGATCAAGACAGCGATGCTCCGCTCTGCAAATAACTCCAGCTTAGGACCAGCACCTTATAGCGGATGATGAGGTCAAGACAGGTAAAAAGCGAAACTGTCAAAAGAGAAATGCGAAAGGGAAGATCGCAGTCACACCATAGATAAAAACAAGATGAGGAACATTCGGGAAAACTGTTTCGCCTTATAGCAAGTTGTTAGCAATCATCACAAAATTGCCAGACAAAGTGCCCCTGCTGCAAACAGATAGGAATAGCTTTTGGTGACGAACAATTCACGGCCAACCAATCCTGCGGTGAGCCAAAGGCAAAAGACAGAATAGATTGCCCCCAAGCCACCCCAAATCAGAAATGGAAGACTGGGCAAAAGATCAAACATCCAACCGATCACCAGAAAAAATACAGGAAGAACAAGCTTGAATCGCAGGTGATTGAATGAAATGGCAATTGGGAACATAGCGTCAGGCATCCCTTTTCCATAGGCCACAAGCATCAAAAAAAGTGGTCCAATGGAAAGAGGGATGAGCGACAAAAATGTCAGAAGGACTGCACCAAAGATCGGCATCTCATCGCTGATAAGATGCAGAACACCAAGGCCAATGCCCACCATTGCCATCAACGGCAAGAGTGAGAGGATGAAATCCCCAAATCCGATGGGCTGATCCTTGGCCATGGCCAAATCCTTGTGTGGTATTATTTGTTTGGTGGGAAATAACTCAGCAGGAACTGATAGTAGATTTCTGCCAGTTTCTCCAAATCCTCCACGGCAATTCGTTCATCAATCTGATGCATGGTCTGTCCGACCAAACCAAATTCGATGACTGGACAATAATCTTTGATGAAACGAGCATCAGACGTCCCGCCACCGGTGGAGAGCTCTGGCTGCTTGCCGGTTACCTTGGTCACCGCAGCCGAGAAGGAAGAGATCAGATTTTCAGCTTTGGTCAAAAAGACCTGGCTGACATCCCGTTCCATGGATAGCTCAGCTTCAAAGCCTTCTGGCAAACCGCATTCTTCAATCCCCTGACGAACAAAAGCTTCAACTTTGTCCTTGTTCCAGAGATCATTGTAGCGACAATTGAAGCGAGCTGAAGCGCTGGCCGGAATGACATTGGCGGCTGGGTTGCCGACATCAAAGGTCACGAATTCGAGATTGGTTGGTTGGAAGAACTTGGTGCCTTCATCCATGATCTTGTAATTGATATGAGCGACAATCTTGGCCAGCAATGGAACAGGGTTATATGCCAGATGCGGATAAGCCACATGACCTTGTTTGCCTTTGATGGTGAGACGTCCGCTTTGGCTGCCACGTCGTCCTACTTTGATGGCATCCCCCAGCTCATTTGGGTTGGTTGGCTCGCCAACGATTGATGCACTGAATTTTTCACCACGATCAGCCGCCCATTTTAAAAGTTTGATGGTGCCGTTAATGGCTGGTCCTTCCTCATCACCTGTGATCAGGAAAGAAATGGTGCCTTTGGGTGCACCATATTCTGCCACATAGCGCAAAGCTGCGGCGGCGAAGGCAGCAACGCCGCCTTTCATATCTGCGGTGCCGCGGCCATAAATCATGCCTTCTTTGATCTCACCAGAAAAAGGCGGCAGGCTCCAAAGACTTTCATCACCCGTTGGCACCACATCGGTATGACCGGCAAAGCTCAAATGTGGGCCTTCGCCTCCAGAAATCTTGGCAAAGAAATTTTCAATGTCTGGTGTATCAGTATCGGAAAAGACAGGGCGTGCTACTTCAAATCCGGAAGGGGACAGCAAGCTTTCCAGATAGCTCAACGCTCCTCCCTCAAGAGGGGTCACACTTGGACATTGAATGAGCTTTTGAGTAATCTCGAGTGCGGTCGGCGGTTGGGGCATATTGGCAAGACTTCTTTTGAAACAATGGCGGGGTGGGCCGTGGCAATCTAGAAGCTTGCGTAACAGCTTTCAAGACGTAGCCGAGCATAAATCTCAAATGGTACCAGCTGCTTGTCCTGATCGTTCAGACTTGCTTTTCAAGACTCCCAGATCAACAAAATAAATGGCCCAGAATGGCAACATGGCGCTCAAATAGATGACTCTTTCCTGCAAACCGACGCTGCACTCCAGTGGAATATGTGGAGCCAGAACGCTCAAGGTTGCCAAAACAGGCAGCGCATAGGCAAAAAAGCTGAAATGCCCTCGGCCTTTGGCACGCAGTCGTTTGATAACAACACAATACCACATGAAGAAGAAGACCGAAGCCATCAACACCAGACTGGCATAATAGAGCATGCCCATAGGTCGAGTAGGATCCAGTGCGCAAAGATAATTTTCATGCACTCGGAACAGAAAGGCACCGGCGGCTTCCATGGGAACCAATATCAGATGAGCCACCCAAAATTCTTTGCGGGAAATTCTGCCAGCGCTATCGAACAACAAGCCTTCAAATGTCATGAAGCTATCCTTGTGTTAGAGGCTCGGGAAATAAATTCAAGCATGCTTTGGAATGCTGGTCCATGATCATCCTCAAATTATTTGACAGTCTCCCCACTATCGTTAAGCTATCACCTCCCATCCAATGGATCGTGCATCACTCACGGCCTCAATCCCAACTTTTACCGAATTGACCTCAATGGATAATCTCAAAGGCTCCTTGTTCATGGTGCTGGCCATGTTTGCCTTCACTCTCGAAGATTCCTTGATCAAGGCCATTGCAGCGCGCTTGCCAGTGGGTGAAATCCTGATCTTGTTTGGAGCAGGGGGCATGCTCATCTTTGCGCTTACGGCTTTCGTCAAATCTGAACCCGTGCTCTCAAAAGCCATGATGTCGAAAACCATGATTATCCGCTCCGTGTTTGAGATTTCCGGCCGTCTGTTTTATACCATCGCCATTGCTCTATCACCACTATCCAGCGCATCTGCTATCCTTCAGGCGACACCATTGGTCGTTGCTGCAGGAGCTGTTCTTGTTTTTCACGAGAAAGTTGGGTGGCGTCGGTGGCTGGCAATTTTTATCGGCTTTGGTGGTGTGGTGATGATCTTGCGGCCCGGAGCGGGAGATTTTGAGCAGATGTCCATTTTTGCGCTTCTTGGTGTCATTGGATTTGCAGGGCGGGATTTGGCTACGCGTGCCGCTCCGCCTCATCTAACCAACGCGCAATTGGGCATTCTTGGTTTTCTCATGCTGGTCATCGCGGGCATCATTGCCACTCTTTACACAAAGACCTGGATTGCTCCTGACTGGGGAGAGACAGGATATCTGATTGCAGCAATTGTGATCGGTGTGCTGGCTTATAACGCACTGACCATGGCAATGAGGATGGGGGAAATTGGTGTTGTCGCTCCATTCCGCTATACCCGTCTGGTGTTCGCCATGATCATTGGTGTTTGGTTTTTCAACGAGGCTCCGGATCAGTGGACGTTGCTGGGCAGCGCCATCATCGTTATCTCCGGTCTCTACACTCTGGTTCGCGGTAACAAGTAGACAGATCAGGAGGATCTGTTTGTTGCCACGCCGGGTTTGTTGTTAGATTGGGGCATTATCAAGAGCATCAAAGATCTCTTGCGCGGCATTCAATCCATTGATTGCCGCGGGCAGGCCACCGTAAACCGCCATTTGCCAAATCACCTCGGTGATCTCGCGTCTTGTGGCTCCAACAGCAAGGCTGTGTTCGATATTGACTTTGAGCTGTGGCGCTGTTTGCCCCCCAAGTGCCGTCAGTGCTGCCAATGTTGCCAGCTGACGGGTTCGCGCATCCAGCCCCTCCCGACTATAATGGCGGCCATAAGCCCACTCTATCAGGCTATCGCTCATATCCGGCACCAGTTCATCATAGCGCTCTGATATAGCTTGCTTCAAATGGGGATGATGTTGTGCGCAATAAGCAAGGCCCTGTTCAAGAGCGTCGTCTTTCAAGATATTTTTGTTCGGTTGCTGAGAGGTCTGTGTGTTCAGAATTGTCATGATCGTTCTGTTCCATCAAATGCTGGCGCTCCATATCGTCATAGAGCATGATTTTGTGATCCAGAACGGGAAGAGTGGCTTCAAGATCTGAGATTTTATCCAGAACTTTCTGTCTTTGTACCTGAAGCATGGTCTTGCGCTGCTGCCCGGTTTCTGGCCCTTTGCTTCGTAATTGAGCGTAGCGAACCATATCGGCGATACCCATTCCCGTTCTTTTCAAAGCTGCAAGAAAATCAAGCCATCGGACAATGTCATGACCATATTGTCGTCGACCGCCCGCATCACGATGAGCGGACGGCAGCAAACCAACCTTTTCGTAATATCGAATGGTGTGAACGGATAGGCCGGACAACTTTGCCAGATCACCAATTTTCATTGCGAATTTCCATATCTAGAGATTGGGGAACGGGGTGAGTGAAGATTCAAGGGCAGCGGTATCTTCATAAAAGCGATACTGGCTGATCTTGCCATTACCCAGATGACACAGACAAGCCCAATGGCTGCGAAAATCCCTACTGGTCAAACGGGTTTTATGATGAAAATACCCTGTTGCGATTGCTATGGTATCATCTTGAAAAGAATGATTGATTTCAAAAACCTGCGTATCGAAACAAGAGTTGAGTGTGTCGAAAAATCGAGTAATCTGGGAATGACCCGCGTAGGAGCCATATATCGGTATGTGATCGGATTTTTCTTCTCTCACACCAATAAAAACAGCATCGGGATTGACATGTTTTTCGAGGCTGGCCTCAATGCCATCTTGTTTTAATGTGTAAAAAAGCTGTTCGATAATTGTCAGCTGTGAAGAGTCGGATTTTGTGTTGTCGGTCATGTGTAAACTCCATGAAAATGATGCCCGACACCATCATCTAATTGCTAGAGTGCACTCTAGGTCAAGAGGTGATTTCATCAAATTCTCAAGGGGGAGCTTTCCAAAGGCGTAAAGCGTCGGCGATATTCACTGGGAGACAGGCCGACAATCTTTTGAAACAGTTTGCGAAAGGCGGATATATCCAGATAACCAACATTGGATGCGATTGTTTCGACACTTTCCTTCGTCAGTTCCAACAGCTCTCGTGCCTTGTTGATACGCAAGCGCTGCAAATAGTCCGACGGTGTATGACCGGTCGCAGCTCGAAAGCGTCGCAAGAATGTTCGTTCTTCCTGTCCAGCAATGTTTGCCATTTGAGGAACACTGACAGCTGATTGATATTGAGCATGCAGCCAGTGCTGTACTTTCAATATCTGGTCGTCTCCATGTGTGAAACTGGGTGAAAACAAATCGTAATAGCTTTGTTCTCTCAAGCCCGGATCGATCAAAAAAAGTCTTGCAGTCTCAAGCATGGTTGAAAGTCCCAGAAAACGGGCAATGATCTTCAAGCCTAAATCTGTCCATGCCATGAGACCGCCAGCTGTGATGACATCTCCTTCATCAATGACCAGCCGCTCGGTCTCCAGCTTCACTTGCGGAAACTCGTCACTGAATATTTCGGCCAAGCCCCAATGGGTGGTGGCTCTTCGACCATCCAACAGGCCGGATGCAGCAAGCAGAAATGTGCCTGCACATACCGAGCAGATCAGTGCTCCCCTCTTATGATGACGTAAAATCCAGTTAGACAACGCTTTCAGTTCATCGCCCTGCGGACGGGCGGAAAAACTTGGCGGCAGGATCACAGTGTCAAATTTGCCGTCATGGTTGTTTGAAAAGTCTTGGATGATTTCAACGCTCATAGCACCAGTTGGTGAGGCTATGGGAGAGCGATACCGACCCGTTGCTTCAAAAAGATCCTTCAGACCCCAAATTGCAGCTTTTTGGGCGTCTGGATATTCGGCAATTCCAATATGTATCATGCGCTTGTTCGTTAAATTTGTCGGATTTTGCGCGCATTATGTCATATGCGCCAGTTCTGCACAATGAATGAAGAGGGTAGCCTGATTGGAGTGAATGGACATGCATCCTGGCATCGGGGGCATAACAATCGAATTTGTCGTTTAGATCAACTCTCGGAATGTGATAATGAAGCCGTACACAATGACCCGCCGCTCAGTTTTATCTGGACAAGAAAGTACTTCTGATGTCGAAATCGCAAGCATTCAAATTGGAAATTTTGATGTTCTGGTACTTTCTGATGGCCATTTCAATCTCCCCGGCAACTGGTTTGTAAATGGGGAAGTAAAGCATCGCCAACAAGCAGGTGATCCTATCAAGGTTGGAGCAAATGTATGGCTGATACGGTCCAAAGAACGTGTGATATTGGTCGATACCGGAGCTGGACCGATTTTCTCCAGAACAAGACCAACAGCAGGCAAACTCGACGATTTACTGGCCGCAGAGAAACTCGATAAAGCCGAAGTGACTGACATTGTCATCACACATATGCATGCCGACCATATCGGTGGATTGATGGGCCCCGATACCGGCGGTTACAGCAATGCAAAAATACATCTGGCAAAAGCGGAGTGGGACTTTTGGGCAGACCCAGATCTGACATCCAAAGTGTCTGAAAGCATGAAACCTCTGGTTCAGTTGGCGCAATCGGTCACTTCATCTATCGCCAATCGCATAATCAAATATGAAAATGAAGCTGAAATTGTTGCTGGGGTGCATTTGATATTTTTGCCGGGGCATACGCCCGGGCATAGCGGTGTTTTGATTGCTGATGAAGGTCAGGAACTATCGATTGTCGGTGACGCAATCATTGCGGAAATTTTGCAATTCCAGAGCCCGGATATTTCTTACATATTGGACATTGATCCGGAAATGGCAATCAAAACGCGGACGAAATTGCTTGCCAATCTGGCGCGGTCAGGCAGACTGATGGCTGCTACTCATTTGACCTATCCAGGTATTGGCCGTGTCACACAGGATGGAGATGCTTTTGAGTTTCATTCCCTGGCCTAGAGTGCAAAAAGCCCTTGCAAGATAACCCCTGCAAGGGCTTTTATCATCGAGATGAAGCACCGAATTAGTCGCGCAGCAGCTCGTTGATCGAGGTCTTGGAACGGGTCTGTGCATCTACACGCTTCACGATCACAGCGCAATAAAGGCTCGGACCAGGAGTGCCGTCTGGCAGTGGCTTGCCTGGTAGAGCACCTGGAACAACAACACTGTAAGCAGGCACTTCGCCAACGAAGACTTCACCGGTGGAACGATCGATAATTTTGGTGGAAGCACCAAGATAAACGCCCATGGACAAAACGGCCCCTTCGCGAACGATCACGCCTTCGGCTACCTCTGAGCGAGCGCCGATGAAGCAATTGTCTTCGATGATGACCGGACCTGCCTGAAGCGGCTCCAGAACACCACCAATGCCAGCACCACCGGAAATATGAACATTCTTGCCAATTTGGGCACAAGAGCCAACGGTCGCCCAGGTATCAACCATGGTACCTTCGTCCACATAAGCGCCAAGATTGACGAATGAAGGCATCAAAACGGTGCCGGGAGCGATATAGGCAGAGCGACGCACAACGCAATTCGGTACGGCGCGGAACCCGGCATTGTCAAAATCTACTGCACGCCAGCCATCGAATTTACTGGCCACTTTATCCCACCAGGTTGCATCACCCGGTCCGCCTTTGATAACTTCCATCGGGTTCAGACGAAAAGACAGCAAAACTGCTTTCTTGAGCCATTGATTGACAACCCAGTTGCCATCTTCGCCTTTTTCAGCGACGCGAGCCTTGCCTGCATCCATCAGGTTCAGAGCCGCCTCAACAGCATCTCTGACATCACCTTGAGTGCTGGTAGAGATGGTATCGCGATTGTCAAAGGCTTCATTGATGGTAGTTTCAAGAGCCGCAATATCAATTTGTGTCATGCCAGATCGTTCCATAGGTCTGTTCAATCAATGCTCCGAAATTGGCAAAAACCAAATCACCGGGGCAGGGTCTATTAGCGCCAAACCATAAGCATCAAGGGCGTGGAGTCAATCAAACAATCGGCTGCAATCAGAATAATCATTACCCATTGAACGTTGAGGTTGGTTCAAAAATTTGTCCAATCTTCGGAATTGATCGAGAGGAACTTCATACCGTCAGACATCATTCGATAGGAAGTTCAACGCAAATCCTGTAATCTGGCCGGATTGTGGGAGGTTGCCAATGGATTATGCGGCTTCAATCAGTGCTATCATCATTGTCAACATATTGGCATGGATTACTCCGGGCCCCAACATGCTTGCGGTGATTTCTGCTTCACTTGGCTCAGGACGAAGACATGGCCTGGCAACAGGGCTTGGTTTGTCATGCGGGGCGACAATATGGGCAATTCTGGCTGTATTTGGTATCGTGGTTCTATTCGAGCTGTTTCCCGCGATGGTTCAGATCCTCAAATTTTCAGGTGCAGTTTACCTGATCTGGTTGGGTGTGAAAGCATTGCGTGCCAGAGCGAAAGAATTGGAGATTTTGGCGTCAGATGCAAAGAATGAAAATTCGCTATGGGGTGCCTTCAAGACAGGATTGCTTGTCAGTTTGACCAATCCAAAGGCTGCATTTTTCTTTGGTTCGATCTTGACCGCTTTCATACCGACAAATGCACCAAACTGGTTTCTGGGAGTGATCGTGTTGCTGTGTCTCCTACTGGCTATCTGTCTCCATTCCATAACAGCAACATTTTTCTCGACAGCAATTGTGCTCCGAACCTTTTCCGGATTCAGGAGAAAGATGAATGCAGCTTTCGGGATGTTATTCGTTGGAATGGGATTGATCAGCGCCTATTCAGTGATCCGAAACGGGGTTGCATCTTGATTTGCTGAGTCGGACTTTTAAAAAACGCCCCACCCGACAGGATGGAGCGTGTAATTTGTGGTCTTATTTTGCCGTCTGCGGCGCTGGCAATTAAGCGCTCTTGCGGCGATCTTCACCATCATATTCCATGTCGGTTGTTTCGCGACGGTCAAGTGGCCCGCGACGTAAGGACAAAATGAAGTCTGACACTTCGCTCTGTAAGGTTGCCGCATCCAAATTCATGCGTTCCGCAGCATTCAGCACGAAGTCGGCAGCCTGACCGGTTTCCTTGGCATTGTCGGAGACATCATTGATGTTGGAAGCCACTTGCTCGGTACCGGCATAGGCTTCTTCAACATTCTGTGCGATTTCAGCAGTCGCAGCACTTTGCTGCTCAGCAGCTGCAGCCACTGCAGAGGTGATCTCTTCGATCTGGGCAATGGTATTCGAAACGTTGGAGAAAGCGCTAACCGCTTGCTTGGTGGCACCCTGAATTTCCTGGATTTGCTCGGAGATTTCTCCGATGGCCTTCCCGGTTTGACCGGCCAGATCTTTCACCTCTCCGGCAACAACGGCAAAACCTTTGCCCGCTTCACCTGCGCGTGCCGCTTCAATGGTGGCATTCAATGCCAGCAAGTTGGTTTGCTCGGCAATGGCGGAGATCAACTCAACTACATGGCCAATGGTATCAGCAGCTCGAGAGAGCGAATTGATTTTCTCTTCACCTTCCTGAGTTTGTGACACGGCCTGTGCGGCGATTTCAGCTGAGCGTCCAACTTGATTGCCAATTTCTGCGGAGGAAGCAGACAATTCCTCAACTGCTGCAGAGACTGTCTGAACATTGATGGATGTCTCATGGGACGCTGAAGCTACGATGGATGCGCGTTCATTGGTGCTGTTCGCGCTCGATCCCATGCTGTTCGCGGTCTCACTCATCTGTTGACCAGCTTCGCCAAGATTGGCTGCAATGACCTTGGTGGCTTCTTCGAAATGAGATGTTTTTTCAGCAAAGTCCTGAATGCGGCTCTGGACAGTTTCAACAGCTGCATTGAGCTGATTGGAGTAAGCCAGAAAACCACCATGCATACCGCCAAGCAGGATGCGACGATAATAGCGGTTCCGTGCCAGAGCAGATGTGGATGCCACAGCTTCTCGCATGAAGGTGTCCGCATGATCGGCAGCATAATTTGCCGCGGTCATCAGATCGCGAATGGAGCCTTTGTCCATATCTTCATCAGTGCGGGCCTCCAGATCACCTTGACCTAATTTACGTAAGGTCTCAGTTGCATGCACAACCGAGCGTTCAGTTTGAAGCGTAAAGAATGTGGAACCAAGAATGGCGATCGCAGCAATGCCTGCCAGTGCATAGGCCAATATATCGGTGATCAGGAAATGTGAGAATATAGCACCCAAAATCAGAGCACAGGCCGTAAGCGCAAGATATCGGCTTTTAGAGAGTGAGGATAAATTGGTCATACGACAAGCCCTTGTTCTTTAGCAGATCGGTCAAATAGTCAAAGCCCTTCTCAAGGCCGTTCTTACGATTGTTTTCACTCGTTTCAAGGCGTATCAGATCCCGATAAAGTGGTTCGATTACCTCATTCAGTACCTTGCGATCCGGACATCGGCGAGCAGAGTGAAAGCCCACAACATCGCCATTCCCATCATAGGATGGTGTGACGTGAGCAAAAACCCAGTAGTGATCGCCATTGCTGGAGAGGTTTTTCACATATGCAAAGATCTCGCGTTTGGCTTGCAACGCCTCCCATAGGATTTTGAAAACGGTACGTGGCATTTCCGGATGACGCACACAGCTATGGGGTTCTCCCAGCAGATCCGCATTGTCGTATCCTGCAATGTCTCGAAAGATTTCGTTGCAATAGGTAATGCGGCCCCGAGTGTCTGTCTTGCTGACCAGGATTTCTCCTTCATCAAAAAAACGTTCCACTCCAGTTGGTGTCAGAGATGTGGACACAGATATTCTCCAATATTGGCCAAAACTGGTTTTGGGAACTGTCCCAAGCAAAGATTAACCAAGAGTTGAAAATATAAAAAAGACAAGAGCTTGAGTGAAATTGCCGCGGGAAATGATAAAATCTATTTCTACATAAAAATACGTAATGGAATGGCGGTAATATATAGCTGAAATAGGAAGAGGCTCGTTGGAAATCTCGATAATTGGGTAGGGCTTCGATATTTAGGTGTATTTAGAAACGACAGATATTAGTGTGAAGAAAATTGAACCTATTTGCCAAGCATCGCGTCAAATAAGAAATGCGAGAATTTCTGTAGATATTCTATGGCTCTCAATCAGATGAAAGAGGTTTCATCATGCAGTAGTACATTTGTCCGATTTATGTTTGAGTAATCGAGGGATATTCAGAAGTGACAAGGGTCAGGATAACTTGTTGGTCGAGCATTCAGAAGTAGATGACAAGCAAGCAATTGCAAGAGACATATCTATTAACCGCTTGGCGATAGTTTCATGCTAACGTCACCCGCAAAGATTGTTTGATATTAAACCAAAATTGGTATCCCGGTGGGCATATAGTTGGGATAATGGGGAAAAGTGGGATGAACAAATCAATTGCCATGCTGGCTCCGCTAATGTTGGGAGCTTTTTCGATTGGTGCAGTTGCAAGTGAAACAGGCCTTGCCGCAGATACCTCTGCCAAGCCGGACTTGCGTCCAATCCAGATTATTGTTTCGCGTGCAGACCAAAGATTGCAGGTTTTCAAAGGAACGGAAGTGATCGCAGAATCACACGTTTCGACAGGCAAACGTGGACATACGACTCCGACAGGAGTTTTTTCTATCCTGGAAAAACGCCGTAGGCATTTCTCCAATCTTTACAATAATGCGCCAATGCCCTTCATGCAGCGCCTCACTTGGTCGGGCATTGCATTGCATGCTTCAAACAGCGTTCCGCGCTATCCAGCCTCCCATGGTTGTGTGCGGCTTCCTAATTCGTTCGCCAAGACCTTGTTCTCGCTCACGAACCGTGGTGCGCATGTCGTGATAGCCGAACGCGAGGTGGCCCCGAGCCCAATTCAACATAATGTATTGTTTCAACCCGGTATTGACCAAAGCGACATCAAGCCTTCTCTTGAGGAAGATAGCCAAGGATTGGAAATGCGTCTGTTGAGCCGCCATGCATTGCACGGTTGGAAGGCAAGACAGAAAAAAGCTCAAAAGCGCCACAAGACGCTCAAGCCGGTCCGCATCCTGATTACACGCCGCTCTACCACGACACTGGTTCGTGATATCCAGAATGAGCTAAATGAACAAGGCTATGACGCTGGTGCAGTTGATGGCATTGCCGGGCGCAATACCATTGCAGCTGTTCGTCGTTTTATCGGAGAAGATAGTCCGGCAGAAAAAGCACACTGGAACGGCAAATTTGACCGCCCATTGTTGCAAGCTCTGTATAGCAGGGCGGGCAAGGGATTGGTGCCCGAAGGCCACATCTATGTGCGCCAGAAATTTAAACCACTCTTCAATGCTCCCTTGCGCTTCAAGGATCCACAAAAGCCGCTGGGTGCGCATCTGTTTACGGTCAGTGAAACCAATGATGCACGTACCAACGCCAATTGGCTGGCATTGAGCCTTGGTGACAGCATTCATCCGAACATGCAAAAACGTGTGGGGATCGAGGCTATTGAACAAGATGATGGATTGGTTGCTGCAGAAGCCGTGCTGGACCGTCTGATCATCCCTCAAGAAGTGCGAGATCGCATTGCTCCGCTGCTGATTGCAGGATCCTCGCTGGCGATTTCAGACAAAGGGAAAAGTCAGGAAACCACCTATCAGGGTACCGACTTTATAGTACTGACAAAGCCCAAAGGACCCGACAAGAAGAAAAAGGGTTTGAGGGAAGTGGCCAAACGCAATTGAACCACTGCCATTCGAAAAAAGGCCGCCAGATTGAACTCTGGCGGCCTTTTTGTTCTTAAGATGTGGAGTGAAACTCATTCGGCGGCAAACTGATCGTCAAAACTATAGCCAGATCCTCGCACGGTGCGAATGGGATCTTTGGCCTTGCCACGATTGATGGTCTTGCGCAGACGCCCCACATGGACATCAACCGTGCGTTCGTCCACATAGACATCATGTCCCCAAACGCCATCCAGCAGTTGTTCGCGAGAATAGACCCGGCCAGGATTTTGCATCAAAAATTCAAGCAACCGATATTCGGTTGGCCCGAGATTGATTTCGCGGTTGGCACGCTTGACACGGTGCGTTTCGCGGTTCAGTTCCAGATCGCCTGCTTTAAGTGTGGTGGCGACAAGATCCGGGCTGGCGCGGCGCAACATGGCGCGAACCCGCGCCATCAATTCCGGCACTGAGAACGGTTTGACGACGTAATCATCTGCACCGGTTGAAAGGCCTCGAATACGTTCGGATTCCTCGCCGCGTGCCGTGAGCATGATAACGGGTAGCTTTTGTGTTCTTGGCTTGGTTCGTAACCGGCGACATAGTTCAATGCCGGAAAGGCCGGGCAACATCCAGTCCAGAAGCAGCAAATCAGGAAGTGTTTCATGGAGACGGCTTTCAGCCTCGTCTCCGCGAGAAACCACCTCCACATGATAGCCCTCAGATTCAAGATTATAACGCAGAAGAAGGCTAAGGGCTTCTTCATCTTCCACAATCATGACACTCGGAGTCATCAGTCCAAATCCAGGTGTTCGTCTTCTTTAAACTGGCGATCCTCAAGAGGAAGGCCGGTATTCAGATAGTAAATGGTTTCAGCAATATTGGTGACATGATCGCCAATACGTTCCAGATTCTTTGCACAGAACAGCAAATGCGTGCAGAAGGATATGTTGCGCGGATCTTCCATCATATAAGTCAGGAATTCACGGAAGAGAGAATTGTAAAGCGCATCCACTTCGCGGTCCTTATGCCAGACGGCAATGGCGGACATGTCATCACGAGCTGTATAGGCATCCAGAATGGTACGGAGCTGAGCAAGGGTCAGTTCGGCCATATGTTCAATACCATGCACCAGCTGCTTGGGCTGGTTCTTGCCTTCCAGAGCCAATGTACGGCGGGCAATATTCTTACCCAAATCGGCAATCCGCTCCAGATCGACAGAGATGCGCAAGGCAGAGACAATCTCTCGCAAATCCTGTGCCATTGGCTGACGACGGGCGATGGTCAGGACGGCTTTTTCTTCAATCTCCTGATCCATGCTGTTGATGATGACATCTTTCTCGACAGCTTCCGCTGCCCCTGCCATGTCCATCAGAACAAGGGCCTTGATGCTGTCTTCGACCAACCGTTCGGCACGCCCACCCATTTCTGAGATCTTGCTGGCCAACTCCTTCAGGTCTTCATCGTAAGATGTGACAATATGATCAGACATGTTTTGCCTCTCCTTCACACAGGAGGTCGGTCAATGCATCAGAGGATGATGGGATGACGACCAATCCTGAGGATGTTTGCTAGCCAAAGCGGCCGGTAATATAATCTTGGGTCCGCTGGTCCTTCGGGGTCGTGAAGATCTGTTCGGTCTGACCCTCTTCGACAATGTTACCCAAATGGAAAAATGCAGTACGTTGCGAGACACGAGCCGCCTGTTGCATCGAGTGGGTCACGATGACGATGGTGTAGTTCTCACGCAGTTCATCAATCAATTCTTCCACTTTTGCGGTTGCAATGGGATCAAGTGCCGAACAAGGTTCATCCATCAGGATGACTTCCGGGCTCACTGCAATGGCGCGTGCGATGCAAAGACGCTGCTGCTGGCCACCGGAAAGACCGGTGCCAGGTTCATCCAGACGATCCTTGATTTCTTCAAACAGGCCAGCTTTTTGCAGGGATGAGACGACCACCTCTTCCATATCGGTCTTGTCGCGGCATAGACCGTGAATGCGTGGGCCATAGGCGATATTTTCAAAAATGGACTTTGGAAAAGGGTTGGGTTTTTGGAACACCATTCCAACCCGCGCCCGCAATTCCACGACATCCACTTTGGAGTTATAGATATTGGTGTCGCCCAACTTGATTTCGCCACCTACTTTACAGATGTCGATGGTATCATTCATCCGATTCAGGCAGCGAAGAAAAGTGGATTTGCCACAACCTGAGGGACCAATAAGCGAGGTCACCTGGTTTTCTTCAATTGCCAGATCCACGCCAAACAGAGCCTGCTTGGCGCCGTAATGGACGGTTACCCCTTTGCCAGACATCTTGATGGCGCGGCGCGGGGTAGCTTCGGCTGTTTTGATCGGTGTCATATCTTGCATGATCAAGGCCTTTTTCTAAAACGTCAAATCTTTCCTGCCAACTGGATCTACCAGCGGCGCTCGAACCGGCGCCGCAACAGCACCGCAGAAATGTTCATGATGGCAAGAAATGCCAACAAGATAAGAATGGCGGCTGAGGTGCGCTCAACAAAAGCCCGCTCTGCTTCACCTGCCCACATATAAATCTGTACGGGCAGGGCCGTAGCGGGCTCAAGTGGGCTGACTGGAATGTCCTTCACAAATGCAACCATGCCAATCATGAGAAGTGGAGCTGTCTCCCCAAGGGCCTGGGCCAGACCAATGATGGTGCCAGTCAGGATCCCGGGGGAGGCCAACGGCAAGACATGGTGGAAAATGGTCTGCGTCTTGGATGCGCCAACCCCCAGAGCTGCTTCGCGGATGGATGGAGGGACTGCTTTCAAAGCAGAGCGAGTTGCGATGATGATAGTTGGCAGCGTCATCAAAGTCAGAACCAGACCACCGACAATGGATGCGGATCGTGGCAGGCCGGCAAAATTGATGAAAACCGCAAGTCCCAAAAGGCCGAACACGATGGAAGGAACAGCAGCCAGATTGTTGATGTTCACTTCAATCAGATCCGTCCATTTATTCTTGGGGGCAAATTCTTCGAGATAAATGGAAGCAGCAACTCCGATTGGAAGCGCCAATACCAGCACGATTCCCATCATGAAGAGTGAACCAATCACCGCAACCGCGATACCAGCCGACTCCGGACGGGACGAGGCACCATAAGTGAACAAACCGGTATTGAACTTCTTGTCCATGATACCTTGATCAAGCATGGTATCGATCCAGACAATTTGCTTATCCTTGATCAGACGGCTTTTATTATCGGTCTCACGGGAAATTTGCCCTTTGACAAAGGAATCCACATTGCCGGAAGCAAGGATCCAGATCGTTTGGGAAGTACCGATCAGGTTCGGATCGGCCAACACCATGTCCCGCAGCTCAATGGCAGCGCCACGAGACAGGATCTTTTTGGCAAGTTTGCGATCTTTCTTTTGCGCCTTGTCTTTGGGATCAAGCCCAATCATCTCATAGAATGCGGGCTCGATGATTTTGTTATAGCGGATGGCTTTTGCCAATTGCTTTGGATCTCGATTGCCTGATGGATCGAGAATTTTCTCATCCAGTTTCACTGTGAGCTGAATTTTTGTCTGCTCAAAGGCGGTGTAGCCTTTGGTGATGATCGACAAAAACAACAAGGTCAGGAACAATAGGCCCATGGCAATCGCAATGACACCATAGAGTTTGAACCGTGCCTCTCGAGCATATCGCTTCTTGAGGCCATAGTCGCGCGGTTGATTTGCAGCAACTGGTGTTGCTGGGGAAACACTCAGATCAGTCATCAGTCATACTGCTCCCGATATTTACGCACGATATGCAAGGCGAAGACATTCAAGCCCAATGTGATGAAGAAGAGGGTGATGCCAAGGGCAAAGGCCACCAGTGTTTGTGGTGAGTTGAACTCCAGATCACCGGTAAGCTGAGAGACAATCTTCACCGTAACGGTGGTGACGGCTTCAAATGGATTTGCAGTAAGATTGGCTGCGATGCCAGCGGCCATGACCACAATCATGGTCTCACCAATGGCACGAGATGCAGCCAACAGGACCGAGGCGACAATTCCGGGAAGTGCTGCCGGCATAACAACCTGTTTGATGGTTTCGGACTTGGTGGCACCAAGTCCGAGAGAGCCATCACGCAAGCTCTGCGGTACAGCACTGATGATATCGTCCGATAGGGACGAGATAAACGGGATCAACATGATCCCCATCACGAAACCTGCGGTAAGAACGGAACTGGCAGAAATGGTCAATCCAACAGCAGCACCAGCGTCACGCAGGAACGGCCCAACGGTCACCAATGCAAAGAAACCATAAACGATCGTCGGAATACCGGCCAGAATTTCCAGCATTGGTTTGGCAACAGCACGAACGGGACGAGTTGCATATTCCGCCATATAGATTGCTGCGAATAGTCCGATCGGAACCGCGACAAGCAGGGCAACCAACGAGATGAACATTGTGCCCCATAGCAACGGAATCAGACCGAACTGACCAGCTTCTACACCTCCCTCTGATGCTGCGGAGGAGAAACGCGGATCCCAGACTGTTCCGAAGAAGAAGTCGATCAATGGCACATGCTCAAAGAAATTCAGCGCCTCGAACAACATGGACAAGACAATGCCGACAGTCGTCAGAACGGCGATTGAGGATGCGATGATAAGACCAATCTTTATATTGGCCTCGACAAGATTGCGCGCCCGCAAAGCAGGACGAATCCGGAAATAGGAGCCAAAGAAACCGGCAAGCAGCAAAATTCCAAGGCCACCATAAAGCACGTTCTGCGTTGTTGACCGAGCTTCAATCAGACGGTGCCCGGCGCTGACAATAGGGGCGCTCACATCTTCCGCCAGAGCGACACCCTTTTGGGCCATCAATGGCCGGATGGCAACCAGACCAGCTTTCAGCTTGATCATCTCATCCTTGCTGAGCAAGGACATGCCATCGGCTACATTGCCAACAACCCCCTGAACGAGATCCTGGCGGGTCTCCAACTCACTGAATTCTTTGAAGTCGCGACAGATCTGGGGAGCGTCTTCATCACCTGACTTCAGGTTTGTGCCATCGTTGTTGGCCAATCTCAAGCTGAGCTTGCATTCATAATCATACTGATTGCTCAGATGATCGTGAATAATGGAGCGGTTGATGAAGGGTTGGGCCACAAGCAAGCAGGCCATGAACATGGCAGCCGGAATCGCTGTCCAGATGAACACATAGGAACCGTAATAGCCGGGTCGGGAATGGAGGACTGATACTTCGCCATGAACTGCGCTGATTGCACGCGTTCGACCAAGTATGGCACCAGCAAGTGCCAGAATAATGATTGCTGCCAAAAGCCAAAGAGGGCTCATAGCGACCTGCCCCTATACTTTGCGGTGATCGCGCGAAAAAAATGAACTCTGCCTCGCGTTACCAAACTTGAAAAGTTCGAGACGTGCAGGAGAGAGTTCGACGATGCTGCCTGGGTGGTCGAAAGACGATGTGCCTTTTGCATAAATTGCCAGCAGCAGGGTCCGAAGCAACAATGTCTTCTTCAAAACATGAGCTTCGTAATAAGAACCCTTGCGCAGTCAGAAAATAACCGCGCAAGGGGTAAAAAGCCTGACCTTAAAGGGTCTTGCCTTTGGCGATTGTGTCGTTGATTTCCTGGCGTTCGGCAGCAGGAGCAGGAACCAGACCATATTCGGCGGTTGGAGAACCTTCACCTGTCATGTCGTCAGACATGAAGAACTCAACATAGTCTTTCAGGCCAGGGATAACACCCAGATGAGCCTTCTTGACATAGAAATACAGCGGACGAGACACGGGATAAGTACCATCAGCAATCACAGCGGCATTCGGGGCAATACCGGATACCGGAGCAACTTTCAGCTTGTCGGTGTTGTTTTCATAGAAAGCCAGACCGAAAACGCCGATGCCGGTTTTGTTGCTGTCGATACGAGCAAGGGTCTCGGTGTAATCGCCATCAATATCAACCGCCTTGCCGTCTTTACGTACTTTGTAGCAAGCTTTCTTTGCGGCTTTCTTGTCCAGGCCTTCGGCTTTGTAGAGGTCCATGGCACCGGCTTTCTTACAGCCAGCAGCAAGAACTTTCTTCTCGAAGACTTCACGGGTGCCGTGTTTTTCACCCGGGATGTAAGCTGCAATTTCCCAATCAGGGAAGGAAGCATCGACATCAGACCATTTGGTGTTGGTGTTGTCGACCAGCTTGCCGTCTTTTACGATTTTTGGAGCCAGAGCATTGAACCAGTGGATTGGCTCGAATTTGAAATCAGCGCCATTGATGTCGGACGCGAAAACGATGCCATCATAGCCAATTTTGACTTCGATGATCTCTTTCACGCCATTTTCAGCGCATTTCTTGATTTCTTTGTCTTTGATTTTGCGAGAAGCATTGGCCACGTCGATGGTGGATGGGCCAGTGCCTTTGCAGAATTCCTTCAGGCCAGCAGAAGAGCCGCCTGATTCAACGATTGGAGTTTTGAAGTCCGGGTAGTTTTCACCAAAAGATTCAGCAACGATGGTTGCGTAAGGAAGCACGGTGGAAGAACCAGCAACCTGAACCTGATCACGAGCCTGAGCAGCGGTGCCTGCAAGTACGGTGGAAGCAGCAAGAACAGCTGCGCTAGCAAAAGGTGCGAATTTCACTTGACCTCTCCATAAGCAAGTTTTCCGGCGATCACATGTCATTGGTCACTATCTGGACCGCCTGGCAATTGTGCCGATCATCTCAAATGAGCTGTATCGAACGAGACAACGGCACACTAATGTTGCCATGTGATGGGTATATGACAGTTATATTTCACTATTATGACAATTTAAATAATTGAAATATATGGAGATTTTTTGAAATTGTCTGTTTATGTGACATTATTCATGACTGGGAAGGGGGAGGCGCACCTGAAAGGTGGTTCCTTCACCGGCAACGGACTCGACCATAAGCCGCCCTTTGTGGCGAGTGAGGATATGCTTGACGATGGCGAGGCCAAGGCCAGTTCCTTTTTGCTCCCGGCTGGTTGCCACATCCACCCGATAAAAGCGCTCAGTCAGACGAGGCAAATGCTCTGCTGGAATTCCGGGGCCATAATCGCGAATTTTGATGGCATAGAACGGAGCGCCGCTGATTGCATCCTTGATGGGAGCTGAGGAAAGTAGGATTTTTTCGCCATCTCTGCCATATTTGATGGCATTTTCGACGAGATTTTCCAGAACCTGAACCAGCTCATCTCTGTCTCCCGCAACCATCTGGCGCTCAGATTCGTTTTCGATGTCCGTTTCAATTCTGACACCCATCTCCATTGCAAGTGGTCCCAAAGCATCGGCAACATGTTTGACGATCTTGACCAGATCCACTTTCGTTTCGGGATGGACATGGGCTTTCATCTCGATACGTGAAAGAGACAGGAGATCACTGATCAGTCGCGACATGCGTTCAGCCTGATCGAGCATGATGCCCAAAAAGCGTTCATGGGCAACCACATCGTCCTTGGCCGGTCCCTGCAATGTCTCAATGAAACCGATCAATGAGGCCAGGGGCGTACGCAATTCATGGCTGGCATTGGCCACGAAATCGGCACGCATGCGTTCGATATTCTTCTGCTCAGTCTGATCGTGAAAGAGCAGCAGGATAAAATCCGGGTTTCTGGCTTCGTCTTTTGTAGAGCGGGATTTGTCACGTTGCAGATTGATCGGCGTGAACCAGGCTTCATACATGCGTTCGGTGCGCAGCTTGTGTGTGAATTCGACTTTCTCGATGCTGCCACCGGCCATTACTGCTTCGAGGGCTGCGAGCATATCAGGTTGACGAATGCGAAAAGTAATTGGATCTCCCTCTTGCACATTGCCAAAAATATTGGTGCCGGCCTTGTTGGTGAAGCGAACGATACCACGGGAGTCCAGAATGAAGCAGGGATCGGGTAGGGCGGCTGCCAGCTTGCGCATATGCAAGTCTGGTACGTGAGTGCGACGGCGAGCCTGAACCTTGGCTCGGAGCCGTGTCACTTTCTTGCGACGCGGCAGGATCATGGTGACAATCAGAACAAGGAACATCACTGCAATGCCGCGCCAATATTGCTGATCGCCCTGTTGGATGATCCAGAACAGGCCCAAACCCATGGTCAATAGTGCCCATCGTGCATGATGAAGGCGATAAAGCGGGCCGGTTTCCAGCGAGCGGTCGGGCAAATCATTCAGATTGGCCTGCTGGCTATCGTGATGGGGGGCCTGCATTTCTTTCATAATCGTCTTATTCCGTCCAGAAGCGTGGCATGAACAGCACCAAAACTGTCAGCAATTCGAGTCGTCCCAATAACATGCCAAATGAAAGCAACCATTTTGCGACATCATTCAAGGGTTGGAAATTTCCAGCAGGTCCGATGACATCACCTACACCCGGCCCCACATTGGCAATTACGGTGCCTGCTCCGGCAAGGGCTGTGACAAAATCGAGGCCGGTGAGTTGCAATAGAATGCCAAGGCCCATGAAGCTGACAAAATAAAGGAAGAAAAAGCTCATCACAGCAGCAGAAACGTCATCACCCAAGGGAATGCCGTTAAATCGCTTCACAAAGATACCATGAGGAAACACAATACGATTGATATGCTGCTTCATCGTCTTGTACATCACCTGAATACGAAAGATCTTCAGGCCACATGCTGTCGATCCCTGACAGCCGCCAATGAACATGATGGCAAAGAAGAAGCCGACCGCGAATGGTCCCCATGCGGTATAATCGGTAGAGGAATAGCCGGTTCCAGTCATGATCGAGACCACATTGAAGGCCGCATGGCGCATGCCTTCAAGTCCTTCCTCTCCACCGAACCGAACTGCATAATAGGTTACAATCGGAACAAAGAGTGCCAGAAACAGCAGGAAGGTGCGGATTTCGCTATCGAGAAACAGTTTGTGCCATTGCCCACGTACTGCCTGAATATAAAGAATGAAAGGCAGAGATCCCAATATCATGAAGACAATGGCAATCATCTCGATCTGAGCGCTCTGGAAATAGCCGATGGAGGCATCGTGAGAGGAAAGCCCACCCGTTGCGACCGTTGTCATGCCATGAATGACGGCGTCCAGCACATTCATGCCCGCCATATAATAGAAAATACCGCAAAGTGTCGTAAAGAGAATATAGATAGAGGTGAGGCCAGATGAAATCTGCGTTGCCCGAGGCAGGATCTTCTCGGCTGTATCAAAGGCCTCTGCCTGAAAAAGCTGCATGCCACCCACTTGCAGCATGGGCAGGACAGCAATGGCCATCACGATCACCCCGAGACCACCAAGCCATTGCAAAATGCCGCGCCAAAGCAAGACGCCTGCTGGCATCTGATCCAGGCCAGACATGATGGTGGAACCGGTGGTGGTGATGCCGGACATGCTTTCAAAAAAAGCATCGGTATAGGTCGGCGCAGTGCCAGACCAATAAAGCGGCAAAGCGCCAAACGCCGCAAGCGATACCCAGGACAAAACCGTCATCATGAAGGCTTGGCGTAGCGAAAATTCGACTTTGTTGCCACGGGTTGACATCCAAAGACCACCGCCGACAAAGAGTGTGACACAGCCGGAAGTGGCGAAAACACGCCAAGCCGGATCATCCAGCCCAAGATCAAGCAATGCCGGAATGAACATGGCAATGCCCAGCACGCTGAGAAGGGCGCCAATAACCAGGAAGACAGGTCGAAAATCCAGCATAATAAGTTCAGGCTTTCATTCTCAATGCACAACACAAGAGCTTTGATCAGAAATAGCAGATATGGGCGCTAATTCTAGTTTATGACCTTATTCTGGTCTGGAAGATCCAACGAGAAGGCAGGAATATCAACCTTGAAACGCTCGCCATCTTCATTTTCCATTTCGAAATATCCTGACATGATGCCAGAATCGCTTTCCAACGGACAGCCCGAGCTATAGGAATAGCAGTCTCCAGCCGGGATCAAAGGCTCTTCACCAACCACGCCACGGCCCGAAACTTCCTGAACCCGACCTTGGCCATCAATGATATGCCAATAGCGATTGCGTAATCGAATGTCGGCCTGAGAAAGATTGCAAATCTCGACCTCATAAATCCAGACATGCTTGCCCTTGTAGGGCCCGTCTTTGGCCAGGGAGTGCTGAGGTTGATAGTCCGGGGTCACCGTTACCTGTACAGAATTGGAAATGGTTTTATACATGTTGATTGTTTGGGTGATCTATTTCGCCGTAAACGGTTTCATTGATAATTTCGAACCTGTTTCTACTCCATTTTGTTCAGGAGTAACAAGCTCCTGTCAAAAATGTGAGAAGCCAAACAGATGAAAATACGTTAGCAAGGAAGATTGAGAGACCCGATTGACGAGGGGCCCTACACTGTCCCGGCTTTTGAGATATTCGCTTACCATGTTTGATGCCAGATTGCGACGCCTGATTGATCCTCCCATGAACCGTCTGGGTCAGACGATGGTATCAATCGGTATATCTGCCAATCAGGTTACATCCGTTGGGCTCGTTCTGGGTGTGATCGCTGGTCTGCTTATCACGCAGCAATTCTATCTCTGGGGGCTTGTCGTTCTGCTTCTCAGTCGGGTCATGGATGGTCTGGATGGCGCAGTGGCGCGGGCCAGCTGCAAAACCGATCTGGGTGGCTATCTCGATATTGTCTTCGACTTCATCTTCTATGGTTTGATCCCGCTCGGCTTTGCTCTGGCAGATCCTGACAAGAATGCGGTGGCTGCGTGCGTTTTGCTCATGGCTTTTTATGCCAATGGTGCCAGTTTTCTTGCCTATGCCATCATGGCGGAGAAAAGAGAAATTTCGACTGAAAGCCATGGCTCCAAATCGCTCTATTTTACAGGTGGTCTGGCAGAGGCCGGGGAGACATTTGCTGTTTTTGCCGCATTCTGCCTTTTCCCCACAGCCTTTGCATGGATTGCCTATGGCTTTGCACTGATCACTGCGATAACAACAATTTCACGTATTATCCTTGCGACACAGGTCTTCAGAGATCTGCCGGAGGAAGTTGCGGAAGAAATATTCGAGCAAGAAAACAGCTAGTCGGGCCAGTTTGTTCCATGAGTGACGGAATTACTTTTGCGTTTTACAAGGCCAAAGGTGGCTGGCAAAATGCCGTTGTGCGCCTTGGTACGCAATCACGCTATTCTCATTGTGAAGCAATTTTCGTTCATGCCGAGATTGGTGACACCGTCATGTGCCACTCCTCTTCCTCAATGGACGGAGGAGCGAGAAGCAAGGTCATCACATTACGTGACGATTTCTGGGATCTGGTTCATCTGCCAAGGTGCTTCTTTGATGAAGCCCATGCCCATGCATTTCTGGAGCGTACGAAAGGGACATATTATGATTATCCCGGTATTTTGCTCAGCCATATTTTCTCGTTGAACCGCCATTCGGAGACCCGTTGGTTCTGTTCAGAATTTTGCGCCGAATTGATCAAGGTGCCCAACCCTCACACCTACAGCCCGCAGGCTTTCTATGATCTCGTCTGCTATCTGCGGGATCGGTTCGAGCGACATGATGCACACATCAAGTGTCAGGGTGGTTAGTCCTGTGGCAAGATCAGATGTCCGTCCTCGCCAATTGGAAAGGCCCCATGGGCAATCTCCCATAGATATCCGTCAGGATCAGAGAAATAACCGCTATAGCCACCCCAGAAGGTTTCCGATGGTTGTTTTTTCACCGTTGCTCCAGAACTCTCGGCCTGCTTGATGATGGCATCCACTTCGTCGCGGGTATGCACGTTGTGGGCAGTTACCACACCACAGGATCCAGGGGACGGTTTGAAGTCCGGGTCCGGCAATTCCTCTGCCATTTTATCAATCGGATATAGCGCAAAGACGGTGCCCGCCGTCTTGAAAAAGGCGATGCCCTGCTCGGGTTCAAAATTGGTGGGCCAGCCAAGCCCGTCACGATAGAAGGCAACAGAGGCGTTTAAGTTGCTTACGCCCAAAGTGATGATGGAAATACGAGCATCCATGATGGTTTCTCCCGACAATGAAGCAGAATCAAAGATGGCGTGAGCTTAACAGAGCCGCATGGTCACTTGGCAAGAGCCAAATTGGAACATGAAAAAGCCCGGAAAACCGGGCTTGATCAGATTGAAAATGGATTGGGAAGAGTTAGAGAGACGCCAGTGCCTGCTCGAAATCTTCCCACAGATCTTCGACGTCTTCCAGACCGACAGACAAGCGCAGGGAGCCTTGTTTGATGCCTGCTGCAGCCAGTTGATCATCATCCAGACGCTGGTGCGTGGTGGTGGCCGGGTGGGTGATGAGGCTTTTTGCATCACCCAGATTGTTGGAAATTCTGACAACCTGTAGGGCATTTTCCAATCGGAAAGCAGCCTGCTTGCCACCGGCAACCTCCAGCGCCAGCATTGTGGAACCCCCACGCATCTGGCGCGCAACAACCTCGGCTTGGGGGTGATCGGCGTGGCCCGGATAGAGCACACGATCAATTGCTTTATGCTCAGCCAGACGATCTGCCAGAATGGACGCAGTCTGAGTTTGTTGTCTGACACGCAACGTGAAGGTTTCCAGACCTTTGAGCATTATCCAGGCATTGAAAGGAGAGAGAGATGGTCCGGTATGACGATGCAGGTCCTTCATTTCTTCTTCGATGAATTCCTCTGAAGACAGCACCACACCACCAAGGCATCGGCCCTGACCATCAATATGTTTGGTTGCGGAATAGATGACAACATCGGCCCCCAAGGTCAGCGGAGATTGCCAAAGAGCGGTGGCAAACACATTGTCGACTACAAGCTTGGCACCAGCTTCGTGAGCAATATCGGCAACAGCAGCGATGTCAATCACGGAAAGGGTCGGGTTGGTTGGGCTTTCAAGAAAGCAGGCGCGCGTGTTCGAGCGCATAGCAGCTTTCCATTGCTCCAGATTGGTGCCATCCACAAGGGTGCATTCAACACCGAAACGTGGCAACAACTCGCTGACGATGTAAAGACAGGAACCAAAGAGTGCGCTGGCGGCAACAACATGATCACCCGCCTTGACACATGCAAGCATTGCAGCAGTCACCGCAGCCATGCCTGAAGCGGTACCACGCGCAGCCTCCGCTCCTTCCAGAAGTGCCATACGTTCTTCGAACATGGAGACGGTCGGGTTGGCATAGCGGGAATAGACATAGCCAGGTTCGTCACCTTTGAAACGGGCCTCGGCTGCCTCTGCACTGTCATAGACATAGCCCTGGGTCATGAAGAGCGCTTCTGATGTTTCACCCCATTGTGAGCGCATCACGCCACCATGGACCATCTGCGTTGCCGGGCGCAGACTGGTGTTGGCGGAAGGCTTATTCTTGTTCTGCTCTGACATGACCTTTTCCTGTCGATCCTACTTCAAAAAACAAACGATGCTTGGTTTATCATAGTCATAATACGACAAAACCCAGCGGTGCGATGCACGGCCGGGTTTGGTTTCATTCCCCCGACCTTTTAGCGACCTTGTTTTACGTGGCGGCAAGCCGGCCGGCTCAAATGACCACGAAATTCTGAGACCCATTCTTAGGAGTTTATTCCAAGTGCGTCAATCAGCTTACTGAGAAAAAGATCCTTATGAGGCCTGGCTGCGGGCAATTTTTTACCCCCAAAGGCTGTAGCAGGTCATAGATTATGCATATTTCCTGGCCCCCGCCACGCACCCGATAACCAGAAGCGTGACGGCGATCATCGACCAGCTTATATGTTCGCCCAACAGAAGAAAGGCAAGAAAAAATCCAAAGAAAGGCTGCAGCAACTGGAGCTGCCCGACTGCGGCTATGCCTCCTTGGGCAAGGCCTCGATACCAAAAGACAAAGCCGATCAACATGGAAAAGACGGAAACGTAGCCAAGGCCAAGCCAAGCGGAAGGAGCAATCGCGCTGGAGAAGTCCGGTAACGTGATCATGGCGACAAGTGCCATGATCGGCAAAGATAGGAGCAACGCCCAGGAAATGACCTGCCATCCGCCCAGACGTCGTGACAGGGCTGCCCCTTCGGCATAGCCCAGACCACAAATGATGATAGCGGCCAGCATCAACAGATCTCCCGGGAACGACGTAGCTTCACTTGTCGATAAGGCAAACAAAGCAACAGCCATGCTACCCATCAGGGAAAAGAGCCAGAAGAGTTTGCCGGGTCTCTCACCGCCACGCAAAACTGCGAAAAATGCCGTAGCAAAAGGGAGAAGCCCGATAAAAACAATGGAATGGGCCGCAGTGATGGTTTGCAAGGCAAGAGCGGTTAGAAGAGGAAAGCCGATCACTACTCCTATGGAGACGAGACAAAGAGAGATGAAATCTGCTTTATCGGGGCGTTTTTGTTTGAGCGCATAAAGCAGCAGCAAGCCGAGAAGCGCTGCGATAACAGCCCGGGCAGAAGTCAAAAAAAATGGTGAAAACCCTTCTACCGCAATGCGGGTGGCTGGAAGCGAACCACTAAAAATCAAGACGCCCAATAATCCGTTGATCCAGCCTTTTGTTTTTGCCTGCATGCTCATTGCCTCCTTCTTGTCTTTGCAGATTAAAAACAAGTCCTTTGCAAAGATAGGAACAAAGCAGTACAATTTTCAAAAACTGTATTGATATTTTGGGTGATACACTTGGATCAGAAAAATACGTCAAGAAGCTCTCGTTCAATGATGGTGGTGGAGGAAGTTCAGCGCCAAATTGCCAATCGGGCTTTGCTGGCTGGCGATAAATTGCCTTCAATCCGAAGTTATGCGGCAAGATTGGGCATGGCGCCCTCCACCGTGGTTGAGGCCTATGATCGCTTGGTAGCTGAAGGTCTGATTTCCGCTCGACGCGGTTCGGGTTTCTATGTTTCCAATGTCAAACAACCTTTTGAAATTGCGCAAGCCGGGCCGCATCTGGACCGGGTAATTGATCCACTTTGGGTATCAAGGCAATCCCTTGATGCTTCCCCGAAACATCTCAAACCGGGATGTGGTTGGATGCCGGCAGACTGGATGCCACAACAAGCCATAAGAAAAGCCATTCGTAGTCAGGCCCGGGCCAATGAAGAAGGCTTGTCGGATTATGGCAATGCGCGCGGGTTACCAGAGCTTCGAAATTTGCTGGTCCGGGATTGGGTCGATGAGGGATTGAGCCTCAGCCCTGATCAAATCTTGCTGACATCGTCGGGCACGCAAAGCATCGATCTCATCTGTCGTCTGCTGCTGCGTCCTGGTGATTGTGTGTTGTTGGATGATCCGGCTTACTTCAATTTCCAGGCCCTTCTTCGTGCCCATCGTGTCACTGTCATCGGAGTGCCCTTGCAAAAGGATGGCCCAGATCTGGAATATTTTGAGAAAACCTTGATCAAACATAAGCCAAGCCTCTATGTGACCAATTCCGGTCTGCATAATCCGACCGGGGTGACACTCTCGCTGCAAAAGGCGCACAAGCTGTTGAAGTTGGCGGCAGATCATGATCTTACCATTATCGAAGATGAAATTTTTTCCGCCTTTGAACCAGAACCTTCTGCTCGTTTGGCAGCACTGGATGGTTTGTCCAACGTTGTGCGCATTGGTAGCTATTCAAAAACGCTTTCAGCATCGATCCGCTGTGGCTATATCGCTGCCAAACCCGATTGGATTGAGGCGCTGACCGATTTGCAGGTAGCGACCAATTTTGGTGGCCCGGGACCGTTCGCAGCCAATATGGTCTTTACGGTCTTACGGGATGGTGGATATCGCCGACAGCTGGAAACGACCCGAACGTTGCTGGCCAAACGTCGAGCCGAGGTCGCGGGAAAGCTGGATGCCTTGGGTATCATGCCATGGATTCTGCCAAGAGGTGGCTTCTACCTCTGGTGTGAGCTTCCCGGAAATGTCTCTGCATCTACTCTTGCACGCAACGCCTTGAAGGAGGATATAATCCTTGCACCTGGCAATGCCTTCAGCCTGACTCAGACAAAAGACTGTTTCATGCGTTTCAATGTCAGCCAGATGCAGTCCGATGACGTTTTTGGAAGATTGAGCAGGTTGTTGGATGAGATATAAGGCAAAAGCAGATCCTGCATTGCCCCGTTCCTTTATCCCTGCTAAACAGCGAAAAATCATCTGTTCAGGGGCAGTGCCATGAGTAACTCCGTTATCTTTTCCGGTTCGGGAATTTTGAACGATACCGATATCCACCAGTTGGTTGAGGCCGGAGCGATTGGATATGAGAGCGCGCTGGACGAGGATCAGATCCAACCCGCCAGCATGGATCTGCGTCTTGGTATAACCGCTTATAGAGTGCGTGCTTCCTTCATGCCAGGTCCGCGCCGGAGCGTGCAGGAAAAACTTGATCATTTGCAACTCCATCAGATTGATTTGACAGATGGCGCAGTTCTGGAAACCGGGTGCGTCTATATTGTGCCTTTGATGGAGAATTTGAAGCTTCCAAAAGGAATTGCAGCAGCGGCCAATCCGAAAAGCTCCACCGGACGACTGGATATTTTTACCCGCCTGATCACTGACAAGGCTCAACAGTTTGACAAAATCCCGGAAGGGTATGAAGGACCGCTCTATCTGGAAGTTAGTCCGCGTACCTTCCCGATTTTTGCCCGTGCGGGCTCTCGCCTTACGCAAATCCGTTTTCGTCAGGGGCGAGTGGTGCTAAGCGATCAGGAGCATCTCGCTCTGCATCAAGCAGAAACGCTGGTGGCCTCGAGCGACCCTTTTATTTCAGATGGGATTGCCGTTTCCATCGATCTGGCAGGGGATGGCGTCATTGGCTATCGGGCGCAGCGTCATGCGGCAGTGATTGATGTTGATAAGCGTGATGCACAAGAGGTTGTTGACTTCTGGGAGCCAATCTATGGTCATGGTCGAGGTGAACTGATCTTGGATCCGGATGAGTTTTATATCCTTGTTTCAAATGAAGCTGTACATGTTCCACCCGATTATGCTGCCGAGATGGTACCGTTCGATCCACTGGTTGGTGAGTTTCGTGTCCATTATGCTGGCTTCTTTGACCCTGGTTTTGGTCATAGCGCTGCAGGTGGCACCGGTTCTCGCGCTGTATTGGAAGTCCGAAGCCATGAAGTGCCATTCATCGTTGAGCATGGCCAGATTATTGGACGTCTTGCATATGAAAAGATGCGTGCGCGACCAAGCGAGCTTTATGGAATGGGCATTGGTTCCAACTATCAGGCCCAGGGCCTGAAGCTGTCCAAACATTTCAAAGTGGCGCAATAGGGTTCATGGCACTGTATACCATCACCAATGAGACCTATGCTGAACTGGAAGAGAAGAAATCTCGTTTTCTGGCCTTTCTTGTGCCCATGGATCAGTTTGAGAAGCGATTGAATGAGTTGAAAGCTGAACATAGAAAAGCCAATCATCATGTTACAGCTTTTCGCCTAATTCATGACGATGATCAGATTGAGGAGGGAGCCAAGGACGACGGTGAACCGGCAGGCACATCCGGCATGCCAATGCTCAAGGTTCTCATTGGGCGTGGTCTGATTAATCTTGGTGTGATCGTTGTACGCTATTTTGGCGGCACGAAACTCGGAGCAGGAGGCTTGGCTCGTGCCTATTCCGGTGCAGCCAGCAAAGCAATTGATGCAGCGGATCTGGTTCCTTGGCAACGTATTTTGAGCGAGACAGTGAAGTGCCGCTTTGATCAAATGTCGGATTTGGAGCGCCAGGTCTCATTGCTCAAACTGGAGGTCCAAGACCGACAATTCACAGAAAATGGGGCTGAATTAACGGTGCAAGGACCATTGAAACGTCTGGAAGAATTGAATGAGTTTATCCTGAAATTGGACCATCTCTGAAGCCCGTTGCTAACAAGGTTCGGGGCACGTTGAATTCGCAATTTTTCCTTTATCACCGCGTAAAACTACCCTCGCAGAATTCGCTTGATTGATGGATCCTGTGACGAACTGTTAAGCATGAATTCCAATATCTGTTTGTATATATCAATGGGTCAACAGACATGCGACCGAATTACCCATTTATGTCTGTCGAAATTGGCTGCCATTTAGAGTAATTTATAATTTTCGAATATATCATGCACCAAAGTCGGAGTAATATACGGCATAGCGCAGGAAATATTCATGGAACGTCTAAAGGTAGCATCGCTGAGATTTGAACTGACGCCCGAATTTGATTTCGGTTCAAGCGATTATGCGGCTTTGTTTCATGCTTGTCGGGCCACCGCTTTTCAACATCCGGTTTGGCACAATGCAATGCATGCCCATATTGGTCGTCTGGAAGGTTTGACGTCTCAGTATGTTTCCGTTCGTCATGAAGAAAACAGCAAATTACTTGCCCTGTTTCCGCTGATCAAACGTCCGATGATGGGGGCGTATATTCTCGAATTTGCCAATCTGGGATTGGTCGATTATGCCGCGCCAACCATACACCCGGATTTGTGGACGCAGCTGGATGATCCAACAGAGCTTTACTTGCATCTGGAGAAGCTTCTTTCTCCGTATGATCTATTGCGCATCAAACATCTGCGGGATCAGGATCTGGATCTAACACGTCTTTTTCCCAATGCACAGGTTCGAAAAGCCGCATTTGGTGCACATTCGACTGACCTATTTGGAAATATCGAGGAATGGCGTGCTGCAAAAATGTCCCGAACTACCCGCCGAAACAACAACCGCAAACGAAAAGCATTGAAGCGTGAGGGCAATTTTTCCATGCGGCGTCTGATGGATGCTGCTGAGATTGAGCAGGCATTTGAGCGCTTGCGGGTATTGCGCAAGGATCGTTTTCATGATCGTTTGGAAAAGGACTATTGTCAGGATCCCATCGCTTTTGACTTCTATCTAAAATTGGCCAAGGACGGCGCTCAGGCAGGCTATGCTGTTGTTTATCAGTTCACGCTGGATGATCAGATTGTCGGGGTACATTTTGGATTGGCTCATGCCGGTCGTTTCTATTATCTGCTTCCGGCGATAGATTATGACCGTTTGGGTCGCTTTTCGCCTGGATTGCTCATGATTGAGGATATGATTGCCGATTGCCTGGATCGAGGATTCGATCATTTCGATTTCACTGTTGGTGACGAAGGCCACAAACGTAAATTCGGGACCCGTCCGAGCACTATCTATACGCTCTGGCACAGTCATTCCCTTCTGGGGTCCATGGGCGTGACATTCGCCAATGTTATCAAAAAAGGTGGTATGGGGTCTCAGTTCAATCGCTGGCTTTGTCCTGAAACAAGGCAAGAGGGTGTCCGCATAGCGGGATGATTGTTGCAACTCTCTATTTGTAAATTATGTTTCTATATGTTTCGGACTGATTGGAAATTACCTGTATCTATTTGTGCTTTGTTAAGCTTGGTATAAAATCATTAAGATTTTAGCTAGTTTGGCGTTCGAATATCTGTCACAACCATAGCAGATGAATTTGATCAGAATGCTATGAACCAGTCCCCGCTCTTTCTATGCTCGATAGTGTCAGAGTTCGATTTTTCGTCCGATGAGTATCAAGCACTATATGCAGTTTCCGATGCTACGGTTTTCCAGCAGCCGAGTTGGCTCGAGAAATTGCAAACTCATGCCTGCAGCACTGCTTTGGGCAAGGTCCAAACACTTTTGATCCGTGAGCAAGACACCCAGCAGCTTATATTGGCTTTACCGCTATTGTTGCGAAGAAAAGGCCCGCTGCGCCTTCTTGAATTTCTTAATATGGGTTTTGTAGATTATGCGGCTTCAATTTACAATACGGCTTTTCTAGATGAGTTGATCAGACAATCAGGTGCCTTGTCCGCAGAAATTGATTCAATTCTTCCATCTCACGATTTACTTTGGATCAAACATATTCATGCGACGGATCAGATTTTGTTGCATTTGTTCCCCAAGGCGCATCAATTAAATGCAAATTTTGACAGTCATCGTACGGAGCTGACGGGCAGCTTTGAGGATTGGCGCAAAAAAACCATGAGCAAGAAACGGCGAGGCAATTTACGGCGCGCTCGCCAGAAATTGCTCGAGGAAGGGTCATTGAGATCTCAATTGGTGTCAAACCCGGATGAGATCATGCGAGCATTCTCATCGCTTCGCGCATTTCGTCATTTGCGTTTTTCGGAGAACCGGCGCACGGAGCATATGCAGAACCAAAGTGTCTTTGAGTTTTATTTGCACTTGGCGCAACAAGGAGCACGGGATGGCTCCACAAGAACCTATCAATTGTTGCTGGACGACGTATGCATTGCCGTTGCATTCGGGTTATGTCACGAAGAGGAGTATATTTATTTGCTCCCCGGAGCAGATTTCAAGCGCTATGGACGTCATTCTCCTGGGGTAATCCTGTTGGAGGACATGATCTGTGATCTGATGAAGGATGGCTTTGGCGGATTTGATTTTTCAATCGGTGATGAAGCATACAAAATGCAGTTTGGTACCTATCCCGTTGCGATACAGACGCTTGCCCGACCCCAAACACTTACTGGTCATGGTGTATTGAGAAGCGTAAAACTCCTCAAAAATTATCAGCAAAAGCGGAGCCTGCAACAACCTGACGGCAAGCCAGCGATGGGAGGAGGAACTATCCGCACCATATTGACTTCTATTCTGGGGCCGGAAAAAGGGTAACAGGATCGCCTTCTTTCCAAACCATCCATCGTCGAAAAATATCAGAAAAGAGTTGTGAGGCTTCGTGGCCCCTCAGCCAATTAACCACCGGAGAGGGAGCTGCCTGATCGAACCATGTCCGGTTCGTATTGGCAAATTGACGTACAAAGGGAAAGAGGGCAATGTCTGCCAAACTTATCTTGCTGCCGAAAAGCTGTGGTCTTTGCTTCAATCGCTCAGCCAGAGGATCTAGGGCCACCAGAGCCATTCCACGTTCAATCAACTCATCTGCATCTTCATAACGTGTCGCGTATTTGTAGCGATCCAGATGACGTTTGAAATCTCCGTCCATGTGGGCAATGAGCTCAAGCATCTGGTCCAGTGATCCTTCATTTGGATTTAACCAGCCAAGAGGGTCCCGCGAGCTCAACGCCCAGAGCATGATATCCAGGCTCTCGTCAATTACCCGACCATCCGGCATGATCAGGACAGGAACCGTACCTTTAGGAGACATTTCGATCATATGGGCTGGCTTGTCCCGAAGAACAATCTCACGCAGCTCCACGACCTGACTAGACGCAAATAACCCCATTCGACCGCGCATGGCATAAGGACAGCGGCGGAAAGAATAGAGAATAGGACGCGAGGCATCAGCTTGTGGTGCGGGATTGTTCATTCAGGTTGCTCCTTAAACTCGGTCTGTTTCACCTCTAGCTTGCCCTTGAGACACAATTATGGCCTTCAACTCAGCCAGTTCTGCCCGAAGGGCCTTTACCTCGGTACTCACGCTTTCCGTTTCTTCATGCAAGGCGGCGCGATCTGCTTCTGCCGTCGCTTCATGTTCGGACTGCATGGCGGAGACAATGATACCGATGAAGAGGTTCAGAACGGTGAAGGAAGTAACAAGAATGAACGGCACGAAGAAGAGCCAGGCGAGGGGAGCATAATCCATCACCGGACGAACGACGCCCATGGACCAGCTTTCCAGCGTCATGATCTGGAACAAGGTATAGGAGGATTCTCCAAGCGTCCCAAACCATTGTGGAAAGGCCTCGCCATACAGCTTTGTGGCCATGACCGCAAAGACATAATAGATGAGTCCCAACAGCAGTGAGATGGAGCCCAGACCGGGTAATGCTTCTAGCAAAGCACCGACCACACGGCGAAGACTTGGAACAAAGCTTATCAGGCGCAAGACACGCAAGACACGCAAGGCACGCAGAACCGATAAACTACCAGAGCTCGGAATGAGCGCAATGACAACCACCACAAAGTCAAAGATTGACCAAGGGTCGGTGAAGAAGCGCAGACGATGAATGCCAAGACGTAGACTGATCTCGATCACGAAAATTGCCAGAATGGCTTTATCAAGCAGATGAAAGAAGCCTCCGAAGAGTTCTACAGCTGCTGGCCATGTTTCCAGACCCAATGTGATGGCATTGAGAATGATCAGAGCGGTGATAGCCAGTTCAAACTGGCGGGAGGACAGGATTGTTTCTAGTCTGGCAAGCATGACGAGGCATTTCCGTATCAGGACAAATGTGTATCAGTTGGCACTTTTTGTCCGCAAAGCATGGCGAATGCAAGACCTCAGTTACAAGACCCAAGGGAAAAGAGTATGATTGACCCTACCCAATTGGGGAGGCAAGGTGCAATCACCTTGCCCCTTTTTTGAAAGATCGATAAAAGGATCACATTCAGCGGGTGTAGCTCAATGGTAGAGCAGGAGCTTCCCAAGCTTAAGACGAGGGTTCGATTCCCTTCACCCGCTCCAGCTGTTTTCATATATCTGATCGAAGTTGGTCCATTGCCCAAGCATTTTTGAGAGCTGATTGCGCTGTCCAGAAAATGATTCCTGAATCTAGAACTTCACTTCGACCAACAGCCCGCCATCGTCTTTCTCCACAAGAAGGACTTCGGAACCATGATAGTCGGCGATTGCCTTGACCAGAGCGAGGCCAAGGCCTGATCCTTGCCCTTTACGAGCGCTATCACGCTTGTAGAATGGCTCGAAAACCCGGGAATGTTCGTCAGTTGGAATGCCCGGCCCGTCATCTTCTATGATGAGAATATTGTCTTTGGTACTAACTGTAATGCTTGCTCCGGCGCCTGCATGTTGAATGGCATTTTCAACCAGATTGGAGGCCAATTGAGCAAGTAATTGCCAATCACCTTGAATGGTTCGATTGGAAGCTGCAGTAACCACGAGACGTTGTTCTTGCTCTTCTGCAACCTCGGTATAGAGATCTGCCATCAGATTGGCGAGATCATCCAGAGCCACGGGTTCCAGAGACGCTTTATTCTCACGGCTGCCCAGTCTGGAAATACGCTGAATGGAATCAAAGATACGGATGATATCTTCGGTCTTGTTGATTGCTCGCGCCATATCATCCTTATTTTTTGCGGTTTCCAGAATAGCGCGCAACTGTGTTAGCGGAGTGCGGAGTTCATGAGCAACATCTCTTGAAAAGTCGGTCAATTGCCGAACTGACATTTCCAGCTTCTGCGTTGCCTCGTCGATACCTAGCATCAATTCGTCAACGTCATCGCGAATTCGTTTGGGTGCTATGCGAAAAGATAAATCCCCATCAGCTATTTTCTGTAAGCCATCATGAATTGCGCTGATACGTTTTTGTTGTCTGAGGCCAAGTACCAGCCCACCTGCCAAGGTAACAACGAGGATGATTGTGGTAATGGATAGAAGAATGGAGGGAAGCAATTGAAGTGCATCTTCCACTTCATGAATGGGAGTGTAGGCTGCAATAGCTCCGGAAGGGGTGGTTTTGACATAGACGCGCCAAAGATCGTCTTCCGTCAGTTCTTCCGTGGAACCGAGTTCTAACTCCAGCTCCTCCAGTTCTGTGGGCAGAAACTCGTTTTGGATGATCTGAAAATAACGCTCACTAAATAGCTTGCTGCTGGGAATGGTTCGAAAGCCATCTTGTTCAAAGATATTTTGTTTGATGGGGCCAATAAGCCGGCCGTTTTTGGGCAGATAGCTCTCAGAGCTTCCAACAAACATTGTCTCGCTTTGTGTCAGGAACCAAATCGGGGTTCCATCACTATCTGCTGTGCTGTCCAGAATGGATTGGGCACGATAACTCAACGCATCGTCGATATCATCATGGATTTGATCTGAGATTTGCCAGCCTAGCAGGAAGCCAGCAGCAATCATGATGCCAGTGAACAACACGCAAAGCTGCAGCGCATTTCGAAGTGCACTCATGCGCATCAGGCTTTTAACTGCCGAAAACATATCCAGCCCCTCTGATGGTGCGAATTAATGAGGTTGGAAATGGTTTGTCGATCTTGGAACGAAGCCTGCTGACATGGGTTTCTACGATACTGGTTTCGGGATTGAAGTTGATGTTCCATACCCGCTCCAGCAGCATGGTTCGGGTGAGAACCCGCCCTCTATTTTGCATGAAGGCTTCCAGCAAACGAAACTCCTTGGCATTGAGATCGATTTTCTGATTGCCTCGTTGGCAGGTATGAGATAGCAGATCCAGCTCCAGATCCTCATAAGAGAGCTTGGTAACCTCGGGCTCTGTGGTCTGGCCTCCACGTCTTCCCAAGGCGACAATTCGTGCCAATAACTCGCTGGATGCAAACGGTTTGACGAGATAATCATCAGCTCCCGCTTCCAGTCCATCCACTCTGTCTTTCACTTCCCCCAAGGCTGTCAGCATCAGGGTGGGTGTTTTGATCTTTGCACTCCGCAAAGCCTTTATCAGTGATAAACCGTCCAGCCCGGGCACCATTCGATCCAGAACCAATATGTCGTAATCTCTCGTAGTTGCTGCAAAGAGCGCATCCGGACCATTTTCAAACCAGTCCACGATATGTCCGGCCGCTTCCAGGCTCTGACAAATCCACTGACTGATCTCACTATCATCTTCGAGAAAAAGAATGCGCATTTTAACGGGCGTCCATAAAACATAGCTGGAAGGTGGCTTGGGCCACCTTCTCAACATTGAGAGACTTTATATACAGTCCGATATCACTTCATCTTGCAATCATCATGGTCATCTTCGTGATGTTCTTCACTGTTATGGCCCAGCTCCTCCATTAGATTCCGCAAGGCTTCCGGTGAGTTGGCAGATGCGTTGGCTGTGGCGATTATGGTGCCATTAGTGCCATCAATTTGCATGAGGGTATGGGACGTCTCAGATACCAATTCTGCCACATATATTGTTGTATTGTCGAAATGATCCAGCTCCAAAGCCACAAGATTTCCATGCTTGCTGCTGGTCGCGATCTCCATTGCTTTGGCAAATGAGAGCGAAGGTTTGATCAGATCCTCAGTGGATTGAGATGCTGCGAATGACATACCAGTGGTGATGATAATGGCCGCGATGGTGACAGTGATGGTTTTCATGGGGTGTCCTTTTCAAATCTATCTCTGTTGCAAGCACGTCGATTGCTTGTGAGGCGAAATTAGAAACGGAAACTTACAGGCACTCCGGCGCCAGTTTACAATTTTGTAAAGTGGATAATCTGCTTTGGAAGTCACATAAAAAGAGCCAGATGGAAGACATCACTATCGAGGCTTCCAAATAGTTTATGCAGGAATAGTGGTCTTCTTCAGATTGGCCATGAGATAATGGAACTTCTCACCCTGAACCGCGACGTGATCTCGCAATTCATTGGCTGCAAGATCAGACTCGTTGTTGGACAGAGCTTCAACAATTGCTTTGTGTTCTGCCATGGATTGCTCCATACGGCCTCGCAAACGCAATTGCAGGCGACGGAAGGGTTTCAGTCGCTTGTGGAGTCGCCTTGCTTCCTGTTCTAGAAAGCTGTTCCCGGATTCGCGATAGATAATATTGTGGAATTTTTCATTCTCGAGATAATAGCCATCCGTGTCATCCGTATCCACTGCTGCCTGACAATTCCTGTTGGCTTCCTTCAGCTCATTGATCGCGTCTTCTGATATCCGTTTGGCGGCCAAACGTCCACAAACGGCTTCCAGCTCTGCCATGACCTCGAACATTTCCATGAGCTCCAGTGGACCAGGCTGGCAAACAAAGGCGCCACGACGTGGTATGAGCTTTACAAGTCCGGAAAGAGCAAGTCTTTGAATTGCTTCTCGAAGTGGGGTTCGTGAAACCTTGAATCTCTCTGCAAGTCGAACTTCGTCCAACCGATCTCCATCGGCAAATGTACCGTTGAAAATCAGCTCTTCCAATTCTTGAGCGATGCTATCTGCGCGGCGTTTCTCCATGCCCTTGTTTTAAACGCATGCTTGACAAAACGCAATAAACGAGTTTTTGTATACAAGAATTAAATTTAAAAATACAAAAATCAATCACTCTATTATTTCAGTTAAACGACCGACTTAGGGAGGAAACTATGAAGTCGATTTTGAAATCAGCAGTGGGGGCCGCTGCTCTCATAGCCATTGCCAGTGTGGCCAATGCCGCCGAGTTGCGGCTGTCGCATCAATGGTCAAGCAAGGATGTAAGGCACAAGGTAGCTCAGATCGTTGCGGATGAAGTCGCAGCCGCCAATGTGGATCTGAAAATCAAGATTTTCGGATCAAAATCTCTCTTCAAGCCACGAGAGCAATATCGCCCGCTCAGTCGCGGGTTTCTTGATATGTCCGTTCTGCCACTCAGTTATGCTGGCGGACAGCGTCCGCAATATAATCTGACATTGATGCCAGGTCTGGTGAAAAACCATGATCATGCCGCCCGTTTGAGTGAATCGCCGTTCATGAAAGACCTGGAAAAGATCATGGCAGAAGATGACGTCATGGTTCTGGTCCATGGTTATCTGGCCGGCGGCTTTGTTGGCAAGGACAAATGCATTACCAAGCCTGAAGATGTGAAGGGTCTGCAAACTCGTGCTGCGGGCAAATCCTTTGAACAAATGCTGGCCGGAGCAGGGGCATCCATTGCTTCCATGGCGTCTTCCGAGATCTATAATGCCATGCAGACCGGTGTTTTGAATGCCGCCAACACGTCATCTTCGTCATTTGTATCCTATCGCATCTATGAGCAGGTCAAATGCTATACTCCAGCGTCCGATCTGGCGCTCTGGTTCATGTATCAGCCATTGTTGATGAACAAGACGAGCTTTGAAAAGCTGAACGAAGATCAGCAAAAGGCTTTGCTTGCTGCTTCCAAGAAGGCACAGGCCTATTATCTGGAAGAGGCCAAAAAACAGGATGCAGCATCCGAAAAAGTCTTCCGCGATGCTGGTGTTGAAATTGCCAAAATGAGTCAGGCTGATTTTGATGCCTGGCGTGAACTGGCGAAGAAAACCTCCTACAAGGCTTTCGTAGATGAGGTCTCGGATGGTCAGCAATTGCTGGATAAGGCTCTTGCCGTTGAGTAAGATATTCGGGGCGACTTTCAGTCGCCCCAACGTCCTTCCGAAATCAGAAGCACTCTCAGGAGGAGACCATGGCTGGGCATAGCTCCGCTGTTGCAGCTCATTCCGGCAATAATGCCTTTTTGAAAATTGTAGAGAGACTATCCACCTTGGCAGGATGGGCCTCTGCAGCCATGATTGTCATTGCCGTTGCGATCACCTGCCAAATGATTGTCGTTCGTTTTGTTCTCAATGGATCAACCGTCTGGCAGACAGAGGCAGTTATCTATCTGGTCATTGCCTCAACGCTCATTGGTCTGCCTTATGTTCAGCGTTTGAGAGGGCATGTCAATGTCGATCTGATCCCGATTTCCCTATCGCCCGGACCCCGTTTCATATTGGCAATATTGACATTGTTTCTTTCCATTCTCATCGTGCTTGTGATGGTTTTCTATGGTTGGGAATATTGGGCAGTTGCATGGGACCGTGGCTGGCGTTCCGATACAGTCTGGGGGGTTCGGCTCTGGATACCTTATCTGGCAATTCCCGTTGGTTTCACGCTTCTTCTGCTGCAACTGATTGCAGATTTCGTAGCGCTCATCCTCTGCATAGATAAACCATTTGGATTGGAGGACGTTTGATGGACCCGCTATTCCTCGGAGGTCTGGTTGCCATTGCAACCATCCTCGTGCTGTTTTCAGGCGTATCAGTGGCACTCGGGCTCCTCATTGTGTCTGCTGGTTTTCTTCTGACCTTTGATGGTTTCCGGTCATTGGAGCTCATGCCGGAAATCCTGTTTGGTAAACTGGATAATTTTGCACTTCTGTCCATTCCCATGTTCATCATCATGGGGTCATCCATTGCATCGACCCGAGCCGGAGCTGATCTCTATGAAGCGCTGGAGCGCTGGTTGACCCGCGTACCCGGCGGTCTGGTTGTGTCCAACCTTGGTGCCTGCGCGCTCTTTGCGGCCATGTCGGGGTCATCACCTGCGACCTGCGCAGCCATCGGTAAGATGGGTATCCCGGAAATGCGTAAGCGCGGCTATCCTGACGGCGTAGCGGCAGGATCCATTGCTGCTGGTGGAACACTTGGTATCCTCATTCCGCCATCTGTCACCATGATTGTCTATGGTATTGCAACCGAGACCTCCATTGGCCGTCTGTTTTTGGCAGGTGTTGTGCCTGGTTTGTTGCTGGTTGGCCTCTTCATGGTCTGGTCACTCTATTCAACCTGGCGCTCTGGTGATGCGTCCAGACTGAGCGCCGGTAGCTATACATGGGCACAGCGTTTCGAAATTCTGCCACGCGTAGTGCCTTTTCTGCTCATCATCCTGGGGGTGCTCTACGCCATGTATGGCGGCATTGCAACGCCGTCGGAAACTGCCGCTGTCGGTGCCTTGATGTGCCTATTGGTCGCCATGATCATCTACAAACTCTGGCATCCATCCAAGATCTGGATCGTGCTTCGAGACAGCACCAAAGAAAGCGTGATGATCCTGTTCATCATTGCTGCTGCCGGTGTCTTCTCTTATATGCTTTCATCGTTGTTCATCACGCAGTCAATTGCAGAATGGATCGGTACGCTGGATGTCAATCGCTGGGTACTGATGGGGGCGGTCAACATTTTTCTTTTGATTGCTGGTTTCTTCCTGCCGCCAGTTGCAGTGATCTTGATGGCTGCGCCGATCCTGCTCCCAATTATCACGACGGCCGGCTTTGATCCTATCTGGTTTGCCGTTGTGCTGACCATCAATATGGAAATCGGCTTGATTTCCCCGCCAGTTGGACTGAACCTCTATGTGATCAACGGCATTGCTCCGGATATCTCGCTCAAGACCATTCTGACCGGCTCTCTGCCGTTTGTTGCCTGCATGGTTTTGGCGATCATTCTGTTGTGTCTGTTTCCAAGCTTGGCGACCTGGCTTCCTGATATTGTGATGGGGAAAGCAATATGACTTTGCTTGCCGACCTTCTGTCTTCGGTTTTTGAGCGGCGTTTCAAGACATCATCTCTCCTCAAGAGAGATGGTCGCTCGCTCGACGAGTTGGCGAATGATCTGATAAGTGCGTCAGGAGAAATGTCCGGTCTATCATTGGGGCAGGAGATTCTGACGCGCTTCCAGCAGTTGGAAGATGAGGAGAAGCTCGCCTTCTTCCATCATCTGGCTACCTCGATGAATATTGATCCTGAAACGGTCCGAAATACTCTGGATGCATATGAGCAAGAGCCTTCTCAAAAGACCTATCGTGCTTTCATGCATGCCTCGGAACCAGATCGCCAGGAATTGATCAGACGCTTGAACCGTCTCCCCGGTGCAACAGAAGATTTGGTTCGAATGAGAGCGGATTTGCTGCGGCTTGGTCGCAAGGACCCGGAACTCAAGGCGCTGGATCTGGATTTCCAACACTTGTTTCAGTCCTGGTTCAATCGTGGCTTTCTGGTTTTGCGTCCAATCAGTTGGGAAAGTCCAGCCCATATTCTGGAAAAAATAATTGCCTATGAAGCGGTCCACGCCATCGATAGCTGGGATGACCTGCGGCGCAGACTGGAACCGGCAGATCGACGCTGTTTTGCCTTCTTCCATCCATCCATGCCGGATGAACCCCTGATCTTCGTTGAGGTGGCACTGACCAAAGGCGTTCCGAGTTCCATTCAGGCATTGCTGCGTGAGGATAGGGAAGCTCTGGCTGAGGAAGAAGCTGACACCGCGGTATTCTATTCCATCTCCAATTGTCAGGCAGGTTTGGCGAGTATCTCATTCGGCAATTCGTTGATCAAACAGGTGGTTTCCGATCTCTCCATGGAATTGGGAACCTTGAAAACATTTGTGACGCTCTCACCAATTCCCGGGCTCACCCGTTGGTTGGCCGAGGCTGGGCTGGAGGTCCGAAGTGGCACTGATGACTCTGATCAGATCCGTTCTCTGGCTGCCTATTACCTTCTCAATGCCAAGCGCTTCAATGGATTGCCTTTTGATCCAGTAGCGCGGTTCCATCTGGGCAATGGGGCTATCGTTCATGCGGTTCACGCAGAGGCGGATACCTCTGAAAAGGGAAAGTCCCAGTCATTGGGTGCAATGGTCAATTATCTCTATGATTTGAAGTCGGTTTCGCAAAATCACGAAGCCTTTGCCACCAAGGCGGAAGTGATCTCCTCAGGTGACGTCAAATCTCTCGCAAGCAATGCTGCAAAAGCAAAAAATTCAGGAAAGGCAGTATGATGACAAACCCGCTTTATGACAGATTGTTCGGAATTCATGCATCCAGCACAACGCCTTTTTTATATCTGCAAGACGGCAAGACACTCACCCATATGGATTTTCTGGCCGTCGCGGCGCAAATGGCCAATGCGATGGTGCAGACAGGCTTGATGCCGGGAGATCGCGTGGCTGTTCAGATTCAGAAATCGCCTGAGGCACTCGCGCTTTATGCAGCCTGCGTGCAGGCAGGATTGGTGTTTCTTCCGCTCAATACCGCCTACACGGTCGATGAACTGTCCTATTTTATCCAGAATAGTGGCGCGTCTCTTGTTGTTTGCGATGAAAAAAGTGAAGAAGAGCTGCTGCCTGTCACACGCTCACTCGGCGCCAAATTACAAACTCTGAATGCTGATGGTAGCGGTTCCTTGATGGATCAGGCGCGCGGCATGCCGAATGCCTTTGCCACCGTTGATCGCAAGGACGATGATCTGGCGGCTTTCCTCTATACATCCGGCACGACAGGCCGATCCAAAGGGGCCATGTTGACCCAGGCCAATCTGTTGTCCAATGCAGAAACGCTGGTCGATTATTGGCGATTCACCGACAAGGATGTGTTGTTGCATGCTTTGCCGATCTTCCATACGCACGGCCTCTTCGTTGCTACGAATGTAACTCTGGCAGCAGGCGGTAGCATGGTATTTCTTCCCAAATTTGATCTCGATGTCATTTTAGAGAAGATGCCTCTCGCCACATCCATGATGGGTGTGCCAACTTTCTATACCCGTTTGCTTGGAGATAACCGGTTCACACATGACCTCGCTTCTCATATGAGGCTCTTTATTTCTGGCAGTGCGCCCTTGTTGGCAGAAACCCATACGCAATTCGAGAACCTGACCGGACACCGAATTCTTGAGCGCTATGGTATGACCGAAACCAATATGAATACATCCAATCCTTATGATGGGGACCGCCGGGCAGGAACAGTGGGTTTCCCGCTTCCTGGTGTCGAGTTGAAAATAACCGACCCTGAAAGTGGAGATCTGCTGCCTGCTGGCGAAGTCGGTCAAATCGAGGTGCGTGGCCCCAATGTCTTCAAAGGCTATTGGCAAATGCCCGAGAAGACAGCAGCAGAGCTGCGCGAAGATGGTTTCTTTATCACGGGAGATTTGGGCAAGATTGATGAAGACGGTTATGTCCATATTGTCGGGCGAAACAAGGATCTGATTATTTCTGGTGGATACAATATCTATCCCAAAGAGATCGAACTGGTGCTTGATGAGCAGGATGACGTGCTGGAGAGTGCTGTTGTCGGTGTCCCTCATCCGGATTTTGGAGAAACAGTCTTGGGTATTCTGGTAGCAGAAAATGGTCAGACACCAGATCTCGATAAGGCAATGAATGCGGTGCGAGATTCTCTTGCACGTTTCAAGCATCCCCAAAAGCTTGTGGTGTTGGACGAATTACCGCGCAATACAATGGGCAAGGTTCAGAAGAATATCTTGCGTGAGCGCTATCAGGGAATGTTTTCCTCATAACGGATTCCCTGCCTGGTGAGCATTTGTCCTCCCAAATGCTCACCGTCCTGATTTCGGAGATTTTTTGACCATGTATAGCAATATTCTAATTCCTGTATCTTTCGAGGCTGGACGTGATGCACATCAGGCGATCGAAATGGCGAATATCATGTGTGAACAGGGTGGAAAAATCACTATTTTGCATGTTCTCGAACACTTGCCGCAATATGCCAGCGATCTCTTGCCGGAAGATCATGTTGAGGTCGCCAAACAGACGATCATTGAAAAATTGGAATGTCTGGTAGCAGATGCTTCAAATATTGATATTGAAGTTGTTGAAGGGCATTCGGCCCGCACGATTCTGGATTACGCCCAATCCCATAAGAATGACTGTATCGTGATTACCAGCCATCGCCCCGGAATGCAGGATTTGTTCATTGGGTCGACAGCGGCAAGGGTTGTGCGTCATGCTCAATGCTCTGTCCATGTGATACGGTGAGATCATTACGAGCTTGTTGCTGCTAGGATTGAATCTTTGGTAGAATAAGCTGCCGAAGGTGAATTGATTACCTGCGACACTATGCCGGTTTAAGGGGAATTACGAATAAGCAATATTTGCGAAATGTCGCAATTATTGAAAGGTACCCCGGAAATGAACGCTTTCAAATCAATCGTTACTACCCTAATGGCCGGTGCTGCGTTGCTGGCCGCAGCTGGTGTTTCCTTGGCGGAAGATACAAAAGCCAACATAGTGACCGTGATTTCATCCTCGGATGTTCAAACCCAGGGAATGGCTTTGATTCTATCGCTGCAATCAAAGGCCAAGGGTGCCGACGTTCGCATTCTTCTGTGTGATAAAGCAGGTGATTTGGCACTAAAAGAAACTCCGAAGGTCGAAGCTTTGAAAGGTGCCAATGCTACACCTGCCATGCTGTTGCAAAAAGCCGTAGGAGCAGGCATTCCAGCTGAGGTTTGTGCGCTTTATCTTCCTAATAAAGGCCTCAAGCCAGAAGCTCTTATGGATGGCATCGGGGTGGCAAAGCCACCTGTCATGGCCGATTATCTGGTCACGAAAAATACACGCTTGATGACATTCTGACTTTTGGCAGGCTTAAATGTGATAAGGGGGGATGATATTCATCGTCCCTTGTCCAGCTTATGCTTCACCGCCTGGTATTTACCTGATTGCCTTTCATCAATGCCGATTTGAGAAATCAGATTTAATTTTGAGTTTGGTGTGTATTGCGATTGAGAGCCAAAGTGCCGCAGGACAATCTGCCCCTGTGCGAAACTATGCAAGCAAAGCTAAACTAAGTGGGAAATAATCGAGTTCATCAAAAAAACATATAGCATAAATCGCGCGCTGCCTTTTGATATGAAAAAAGGGCGCAATAATACGTAGTTGATAAAAATCAATAAGTTACGATTCACTTTATAATCATTCTAATATCATGAAGCAACGATACGGCGCAATGCGACATTCTGGTTGAAGGGCTAGTTTTTAACAGTTCTAAAAAGCAACTAGGAGGGTCCGTTATGACCAGACGCTTTGCGACCACACTGCTTGCCTGTACAGCCTTGCTTGCAGGTATGGCGTCCGCACAGAGCAATGAACTGCTCAATGATGCCAAAGACATGTTTAAACCTATTCCATCTGTTGTCCCGGCGGTAAAGGACAATGCCGTGACAGGAGAAAAGGTTGAACTCGGAAAGATGCTGTTCTTTGATCCACGCCTGTCTTCCTCGGGCCTGATCTCATGCAACACTTGCCATAATCTTGGCATGGGCGGTGATGACAATCTGGAAACTTCCATCGGTCATGGTTGGCAAAAGGGCCCAAGAAATGCTCCGACCGTATTTAACGCGGTTTTCAATGCCGCTCAATTCTGGGATGGCCGGGCCGAAGATCTTAAGGCTCAGGCCAAAGGTCCAGTTCAGGCTGGGGTCGAAATGGCCTCTACGCCCGCACGTGTTGAAGCCACACTCGCAAGCTTGCCAGACTATGTGGAACGATTTGGCAAAGCCTTTCCGGGTGAGGAAAAACCGGTTAATTTCGACAATATGGCCAAAGCCATCGAGGCCTTCGAGGCCACCCTCATCACACCTGCGTCTCGCTTCGATCAATTCCTGGAAGGCAACACCAAGGTGCTGACGACCATGGAGCAGGAGGGATTGAAGCTCTTCATGGATAAAGGATGTGCTTCCTGTCATGGCGGCGTTAACTTGGGGGGTGAAGGCTACTACGCCTTTGGTGTGGTTGAGAAACCTGGTGCAGATATCCTGCCAGCAGGTGATAAGGGGCGTTTTGCTGTCACGCAAACCGCAGATGAAGAATATGTCTTCCGCGCCGGGCCACTGCGTAACATTGAGCTGACAGCACCATATTTCCATTCTGGCAAGGTATGGGATCTGGAGCAGGCTGTTGCCATCATGGGGACCAGCCAGCTGGGTGAAAAACTGGCAGATAATGAGATCAAGGCTATCACAGCTTTCCTCAAAACTCTGACCGGTGAGCAGCCTAAAGTGACCTATCCGATCCTGCCGGTAGAAACAGCCACGACCCCAAAACCAGAAGCAATGATCGCGAAATAAAGCTCCAGACAGCACCGAGATGAAATTTTCGGTGCTGTTTCCTCTTAAGTCAATTAAGAGGAGGCCATCGCCTTTGTCGAGCACTGGACAGCGAGTTCCGGCCCTTGGCAAGGGCGATGCGTATTTGGTGAGAATAGACAACACTTTAAAGACCTTGGAAAGAATCCCAAAATCTGCTTTGTTTGAATTAGCCGCGCTTGGGGCTGGGCTATATCGCTATCAAACATCGAATTTCATTTGATGTGAAACCGCATATGGATGGCTGGCGGCATGAGTTCAGGTCGTAAACTGGGGTGAGATGATTGTCTCCATACTCATGATACCGGAAGGTGGATTTGATAATGTCTGGGTCTTTGGATGATTTGTTCGCCTCTCGTCACTCTGTGCGTGCCTTTTTGGATGAAGCAGTCAGCCTGGATGATTTGAAAGCGATGTGCATGGCCGCGCGGTCGGCCCCAAGTGGAGCCAATTTGCAGCCCGGATGCTTGCATATTCTAAGTGCCGATCCGCTTTCCCGGCTGATTGATCAGCTACAACAGGCGATAGTGCAAAAGCGGCCTTTTGATAATGAATATAGTTATTTCCCCGAGACCATGCCGGGCGAGCTGAAAGCACGCCAACGGGCGGCTGGTTATGCACTCTATCAGGCTTTGAATATTTCCAGGCGGGATATTGAAGGGCGACGACAGCAATTTGCGCGCAATTACAGTTTTTTTGGTGCGCCCGTGGGCATTATCGTCACCATTGACAAGGCAATGGGAAAAGGCTGCTTCATGGATTTGGGCATGTTCCTGATGAGTTTCTTGTTAAAAGTAGAGGATCTGGGTTATAGCGCCACGGGCATCGGGGCCATGGCCAATTATGCCAGTGTCATTCATGAAAATCTGGGTCTTCATGAAGACGAAATGGTGGTCTGTGGCCTTGCGGTCGGAAAAGCCGATGAGGCCCATCCGGTCAATCAGTTTCGCACTGAACGCGCCAGTCTTGAGGAATTTGCGAGCTTTTATGGGTTCGAAGCCGGGACTTAAGCAGATTTTGCTATCAATGCTGTACCCAAACCACCAGCCGCTGCAATTGCCGTCAGACCGATGCCTCTGTCTCGGCGTAATATGTGATAAAGGCGGGTTGCCAATATCGCGCCGGACGCACCGATCGGGTGACCTCTTGCCAGGGCGCCGCCATATCGATTGACCTTTTTTGCATCCAGACCGGACTTTTTCTGGCAAGCAATTGCTTGAACGGCAAAGGCTTCCATAATTTCGGCGTGATCAATATCGGCTATCGTAAGTTTGCTTTTGCGTAAAGCTTGTTCCATGGCGGAAACAGGGGCTAGCCCGGGCATTTGGGGATCATCTCCAAGACTGGCACCTTCAAGAATTTCAATTTTTTGACCTGTATAGCCACGAGCAATATCTTCATTTGCAATAATTAGAAAGGCAGCTGCATCAGCGGCCACAGCCATATTGGCTGCTGTGATAGTGCCGCAAATGCCCTTGGCCTTCTGGCAATGGCGAGATGTCAAACTGCGGGTAAACTTGTCTCTTGACTGCCCGGCAAGCAGGACAATTTCATCTTCAAGAAAATCCGACGGTGTTGCGTTGGCACGTCGATGGCTCTCCATTGCCCATGCATCTTGCTGGGCTTGTGAGATATTCAAGTATTCTGCGAGCGTTTGTGCGGCCTGCGACATGAGCGGGTCGCGGTCAGGCCATGGTGTGAAAGGGGCCTGCTCATAAGCTTGCGGGGCTGAGCCGTCGGAAAAAGTATGATAGCGCAAAGGCCGGCGGGAATAACTCTCCACCCCACCTGCAATAACAATGTTGCATTGGCCGCTTTGTATCAGGCTCTTGGCCAGCAACACCGCATCAAGTCCGCCAACGCACTGGCGATCAATGGTGAGACCTGCCACGGTTTGAGGTAAATCACTGGCCAACGCACACAAGCGTGCGGGATTGCCACCAGGGCCAACGGCATTGGCCACAATAAGCTCATCAATATGGTTTGGTGAAAGAGCTGCATCCTTCAGCAATTGCGCAATGACCGGTTGAGCTAAATCTTGTAAGGCCATGTCTTTGAAAACGCCATTGCGCGGAACTACTGCTGTGCGGCGGGCTGCGAGAATAGAACAGCGGCTCATTCTTGTGTCTCAATCCATGTTTGCAAAGCCTGCAGGTCTGCTTTGCCCGAAGGTAATTTGGGTAAACTGTCCAGCCTGACAAAGCTTTTGGGAATGGCATGTTGTGTCAGGGATTGACTGCAAGTCTTGCGGAGTTCATCAAGCAGATCAGGATGATCTTTGGCCTCTATGATCGCAATGATGCGAGAGCCACGCAAGGCATCTTCCAGCGCCAGCACGGCACAGTCTTCCACTCGTTTGTGTCCAAGCAGAATTTGCTCGACATCTTGTAGAAATACATTGTGATCGGCAACGGTAACCATACGGCTTTTACGTCCCTTGAGATAGAGATAGCCCTTGTCATCCAGGTATCCCATTTCGCCAATGGTCAGGAAATCTCCCTCCCGGTAGGTATAGGCACTTTTACCCTGAGTATAGCCCTCAAACAAATAGGGACTGTTGATCCATATCTCTCCGGTTTCGAAAGGCTTGAAAGATTGGGAAGGTTGGTCTGGATGTCGAATGTGCAACGTGACTCCGGGATAGGGCCGCCCGACAGAGCCAACAGGAGTCGTCGGGTCGCTGAGCGTGAGGAAACTGGTTTCACTGGACCCATAGAATTCATGCAAACGGGCTTTGGGAAAAAGCTGCTTCATCTCAGCGAGCAAGGCCGCATCCAGTTTGCCACCGCCAATCATGAGAAGGCGCAAAGCAGGGAAAAGAGCCTGGTTTTTCGCTCTGGCGGCATGCGCAAGGAGCCGGAGTTGGGTCGGAGTGGCATAGAGAATGGAAATCTGATGCTCAAAGAGGCTAAGAAGTTGGGCCTTTGGGCTGGAGCTGTCCATCATGGCAATATCGGCGCCATGATGGAAAGCCTCTAACAAAGCATAGAGCGTGAGCGAATGCCCAATATGGCCGAGAGTGGCATAACGATCCTTGTCTGAAAGCGAAAACAGATCACCATTTTCCGCAAAGCTTCTTATCCAGCTTCGAGGGCTGCGTTTGATGGTCTTGGCGGCACCCGTCGAACCTGAGGTCTCGCAATAGAGCCATTGTTGGGCTTCTTCTTTGATGAAGAGGGGAGAAGGTCCGGTTTGACAAGTCTGAATGGAGTTTGTCGAATGCAAAGCCCGTTGAAGGCTATCAAAGAGATCTGCTTTTCCCGCCAGTAATGTCGTGGCGTTGCCAAGTCGAAAAGGGGACCTGTCCGTCATTCTGTTCAATCTGTTTATGTGTACCAGGAATGTTGCGGCGCCACTGTACCGCATTGCTCACCAATAGTGCATTAAATTTTAGAGACCTCAGAAAGGTCTTGTTTACTCCAGTTTCAGTCAGTTGCGCCCAGAAGCGGGTTTCGAGGCGGTTTTTCACGTTTATGCAAGTTCCTTTTGTTGTCATGACACCAAGACAAAGGAAGGCTTCTCAGGAAGTCTGACCATTTAATGATATTTGGCAATCAATAAGGATGCTGCACATGACTGCAGATATGGGGCAAATTGTAACCGGCTGGAAACCGCAATTTTCCAAATTGTGGAGCAAACACACTCTGGTGATTGAGCATAGTCTGCACAAATCAGATTTGTTCAGCGAAGAAGCTTTGGCAAAGCTTATCGAGAAGACACCGCCAGAGCATTATAATCTCGCGACCATGGGCGAGGGAGATCCAAAAACCGCCGATTGGCGCGAAGGTGTTTTAGGAAGTGCTTCAGGTGCAGAGGCTATTGAAGCAATCAAAAAGGGGCGTCTGTGGCTCAATATTCGCCACTGTCAGGATTTTGATCCTCGATACAAGGCTGTATTGGATCAGCTCTTTGAAGAATTCGAAAGTCATGTTCCTGGCTTGAATACCTACAAGCGCAATATGGGCATTCTCATTACTTCTCCCAAATGCCAGACCCTCTACCATTTCGATCTGCCAGGGCAGCATCTTTGGCAGATTGCGGGGCGCAAGAAAGTCTATATCTATCCCAACCGCGAACCGTTTATCTCAGGAGTGGATCGCCAAAGAGTTCTGCTACGAGAGACGCGCGAGGAATTTCCTTTTGAGCCCTGGTATGATGATTATGCTGAAATCTATCATCTGGAACCGGGCCAGATGGCTTATTGGCCTCTACATGCGCCTCACCGGGTTGAGAATGAAGATTGTTTGAATATCTCGCTGACGCTGGAGCACTGGGATACCGAAGTGCGCAACGCCTATGCCGTGAATTATGGTAACGGCGTGCTGAAGCGCTTCTTTGGTTATGAAGCCAAGAATAACAAGCCAAGTGGACTGCATGTCTATCCGAAAGCCGCTTTATCCATGGCATATAAAAAACTGGGTTTTGAGAAATCCGGAGCCTATAAGGATGAAATCGATTTCAAGCTTGACGCTAAGCAGCCTCAAGGATTCGCAGACATACCACTTACGGCCAAGTTTGCGTGATGTTGGAATGAGATCTAAAAAAGGCGGTTTGCGGAGCCGCCTTTTTTTGATCAGGACTGGGCGGAGCGCCAAGGCTGGGTCACCGAAATCCATTCTCTGGTTCTTGCTTCCGGATTGTCATTCAGCAAGATATCGGTAACGACTGCCGCACTGTCTGCACCAGCACGCAAGACATCAGGAGTACGCTCGGGGGTTAAACCACCAATGCCGACCAAAGGCATGTCTCCCAAAGCCTTCTTCCAAACCAGAAGCTTCTCCAATCCCTGCGGTGCCCAGGGCATCTTTTTCAAGATTGTCTGATAGATAGGACCAAGGGCGATATAGTTCGGCTTTGCATCCAAAGCAGTCTTCAACTCTGTTCCATCATGAGAAGAGAGGCCAAGTTTCAGGTTTGCAGCACGAATAGCGTCGAGATCAGCGTCGGCAAGATCTTCCTGACCCAAATGTAGCCATTCACACTCTTCCTCAATTGCGAGTTGCCAATAATCATTGATCACCAGTTTGCAATCATGCGCGGCACAGATTGCTTTGGCAGCTTTGACTTGAGCACGGATATCGTCGTCAGGTTTGTCCTTGATGCGCAACTGCACCAATTTCACCCCAAGCGGCACCAAACGTTCGACCCAGTTTGCACTGTCGACAATCAGATAGAAGGGGTCGAGTATTTCAACGCTTCGAGATTGATCGCTCATTTTAAACCTCCCCAAATACAGCTTGGCCGATCACTGGAGTTGAAGGAACCGCCATATCCCGTGGCTCAAGCATGCCTGCCAAATAAGCCTGGCGTCCGGCATCAGTTGCCTTGCCAAAGGCTTCTCCCATCAAGGCTGGGTCACCTGCTTTCGCCACAGCCGTGTTCAGCAGCACTGCGTCAAAGCCCAGTTCCATCACTTGTGTTGCATGAGATGGGCGACCAAGACCAGCATCCACAATCATCGGGATTTCAGGAAAATTTCCGCGAATGGCGCGAAGGCCATGAACATTCACAGGCCCCTGTGCCGAGCCAATTGGGGCACACCAAGGCATCAAGACCTTGCAGCCCGCTTCCAGCAAACGTTCGGCCAGAACCAGATCATCGGTCATATAAGGAAAGACTTCAAACCCATCAGCAACCAGTTCTCGTGCTGCTTCCACCAGTGCAAAGATATCAGGCTGTAAGCTGTCGTGATGGCCAATCACTTCCAACTTGATCCAGTTGGTCTTGAACAGATCTCGAGCCATTTGGGCTGTCAGAATGGCTTCTTTGGCAGTATGGCAACCTGCGGTATTGGGCAGAATATGGACGCCAAGATTTTGGATCAGATCCCAAAAGCTGCCACCGCTGCTCTGGCCATCCACCCCTTTGGGTAACTCTCGTCGCAAGGACACCGTAATGATTTCGGAACCTGACCGTTCGACCGCATTTGCCAATATGGCAGGAGAGGGATATTGTGCTGTACCAAGCAACATACGAGACGAGACAGTGCGCCCGTAGAGCGTGAGTTGATCATTGTTCATGGACCTCAATCAGCCTCCTTGCATTGGACTTAGAATTTCCACGCGCTGCCCTTCTTCTAGAAGAAACGCATCTCGATCTTCTGCGGCGACGAGTTCGCTATCAACGGCAGTGGCGAGCCAATCGCCGCTGAATTCCATCTCTTCAAGCAGGGATGAAAGGGTGGTGGCTTCGACCGAAGTGGTCTCGCCATTTACGATCAGTTTCATTGTCTCACCTTTTCGGCTGGTTCAGACAGATAGGATAGGGGCGTTACGGGGAAGTCGGCATCTTGAACATTGTCAAGCGCCCAGCTGGCAGCGGCTTCTGCCAATAGCGGGCCCAGGGCATATCCATGACGATAATAGCCATTGATCGAGAGGGTGCGTTTGTCTTTGTCAAAATGCATCTTAGGCAGATTATCAGGAAAGGCAGGACGTACCCCGACCCCGGTTTCGATGATTTCTGCTTCACCAAAAGCAGGAACGACTGCATAGGCGGCGTTGAGAAATTCCATCATGGAGCGCGCTGTGATGGCGCCATCATGTTCGCTTTCAATCATGGTAGCCCCCACCATGAAGTGATGATTATCACGGGGCACGATGTAAAGCGGGATGCGTGGATGTAGAAGACGCACTGTGCGGGTCAGGCTTACTTCTGGTGCATGCAAAAGCAGCATTTCACCACGCACCCCGCGCCGTTCAGGAAGGGGCGCACTCATCCCTCGGCAATCCAACTCCAAATCACATTGGCCCAACATGGATTGGCCGCAAGAAAAACGGATATCACCGCCTAATTCCTTGACTTTGCTTAAGAGTGTTTCCAACGCTATGCGAGGATCCATATGTGCCTCACTTGCATAAAACAGACCTTGGCGGAAAGTGCTGTTCAAATCAGGCTCCAATTCGCGGATCTCTGACTCATCCACCAACTTGTGGCCATTGGTCATGCGAGAGAAGCGCGTCAGATCTGCTTGATCTCGAGGTGGTGCGACAACCAATGTACCGTGATGGCTGACCAGTCCTTCCTCGACCTTGTCCCACCAATCAATGGAACTGACGCCACGGCGCTCAATCACTTCTTCGGCGCTTTCCCGCTCGCAATAAGGGGCCAGCATGCCTCCCGCATACCAGGAGGCGTGCCCTGCGAGCGACGGACGTAATTCGCTGATAAGGATTTTTGCGTCGCGACGGGCAAATGAAAGCGCCGTGCAGAGGCCGGCAATGCCAGCACCACGAATATGAATATCGGGAAGAGGGGATAGATTTATGGCCGGGTGAGACAGGCCAGATGAGGTATTTATATTGGACATGAATTGCCTCGTCTAAAGCTTTCGACAAGGCTCATCCAACGAATGAGAGAATGCCAGGGTTAGATTGAGAAAACTAGTAAACCCATGATGAGTGGGACCCTTGGCAACAGCATCTCCCTCCGCCAGTATGAGCTGGATCAGGTTCTTCGGGTAACTGCGCTGGATCACTCCGCGGCACGACTCTCAGCCCCCTGTCGGGACTCCCCAAGCTGTTGCGGAGACAATGCTGACCAGGATCAGCATTGTCAATGCCAAAGGGCTCGGTCTTGGCTTTTTGGAAAAGTTTTCACATGCAGGGATTGCAAAGCAGGAGCAATAATTTGGCTAGGACCATGCCGCCTAGTTCACTTTCGGCCACTTGGTTGGACCACCTGCGTAGTCGCCGTCGCAATCATCCTTGACCCGCATTTCTTTCAGATTGAAGAAATAGGTGCCGTTCTGGTTCATCAATGCCCAGCGAGAGTAAGAGCCACAATCCCCGAGCCCGCGTCCTTTGAAAAAGCTCTCCAGATTTTTGTTCTTGAAATCCCAGCTGATATTCCAGGCATCAGGCATTTCCTGCTCTGCTTGGGCTTTGCCATTCACTCTGAATGGAATCTGTGAGATCAGTTTGGTTGTGTCATTGGGCTCGAAGAACAGACTATATGGCTGGTTATAGGCGCCACCTGTTCCACAAGGCAGACTATAGAGCGTGCCGCCATCGCTCTTTCCTTTTGTTCCAATCTGCATCTTGAAGCCATCGCCAAAGGTCAGGCGCTCCATTTTCGTATCACTAAAGAAGCTGCATTCCTTCTCTTCGCCTACAAACCAATTTGTCAATATTGATCGCGGCACTTGATCAAGCCGCGTAATGGACTCAATATTCAGCCGAGGGTTCGGCTTCTTGGTGCCGATGGCGTGAAAGGCATAGGGAGTATCCAGCAGATCCTGGAATTCATCGAGGAACAGCATGGAGGCCACAGTCCCCGCTAGCGAGAACTGGCTATCGATTTGCTCTCTATTCTTACGCAAGACTATCAAAGCCTGACTGCCTTTTTTCAGGTCTTCAATTGCAGAATCGACTACACTTTGCTGACTGACCACATAGTTTGTGGAACCGATTACAGGATCATCTGGTTGAAGCTCGATATGCAGCAGTTCCTTATCGTCGATGAGGAAGTCGATCTGATCTCCTGCAGAAAATGCATCCTTAGCTTCCAGAACCAGTTCCAGAGGCGCAGAAAGTGGATTGTGGCGACGGATTGATAGCGTCGTGATGCCATTATGCGCTTTGGCGGATGTAGAGACAGAGCAAGAGAGCGCTATCGTACACCAGGTCCGACTGTCCTTGAACTCGCGAAAACCGCCCGCATTGGCATTAGCTATGCCGATGAAACTTGCGATGCCAACAGAAGCAAGCAAGGCAAGCTGTCTGGATGCCAACCGGAAGGTTTTGGCTATTGGCCGAAGAGAAAACAGAAACGATTTGGTCATGAAAAGCCCCTTCGAATGTGAATGCCTATCCTGAAAATATGCATCATCTTCCGTCATGGACAGCTAACAGTCAAAAGGTTTGAGCCTTCAACGCTCAAATGGACCTTGTGGAAACCGCTCATATCACAGCAAGTCGCAAAACCAATGAAAAACCTGACCTTGATGAGTGATGATAGGCGGTCAACCTTGCCAATACCGGTTTGCGTCTTGCTGTATGAATATTTTCTCGCAGGAATGAGGAGGGAGAATGAAGGGAATGTGTAGGCCTGGGATTTCTCAGATAGTCGTGAAAATGCCCGCTCAATTGACTATGGCGGGCATTCGCGCGCATCGAAAAGCGCTGATGATTAGCGGGCCGAAAATTGAGCTAACTAGCCCAAGAGAGTGGCTTGTTCTTTTTTTCCAAATCCAACGGTAACGGTTTCGCCATCATCAAATACCGGGCGCTTGATCAATGTCGGATTGGCAAGCATCAATGCCTTTGCTTTCTCCATATTTGGATCGGCTTTTTCTTCGTCGGACAGCGCGCGCCAGGACGTTGAGCGGCGATTGAGCAGAAGTTCCCATCCGGCAGCTTCCAGCCAGCGATCAAGATCAGTCTCACTCAGTCCATCTACACGAAAGTCAACAAACTGATGTGCCTTACCTGTACCTTCAAATGCCTTGAGTGCCTTGCGACAGGTATCGCAGGTTTTGATGCCGTGAATTTTCATAAGCAGAATCCTGATAGAAATTGGGTGTTAGTTATCCTGAGACGAACGATAAGGCTTGAGTACCAATATGGATTGAATGATGGCCTGCTGTAACCCTTCATCAGGGCTTGCTGATACAGCATCGAGTGCGCTTTCAACATCCTTCTTCAGAATGCCGATGGTATTGTCCGGCTCAAATCCACAAACCGCAAACTCGATATCATGGAAATGGCTGCCCAGCCATGTCTGACCGGAGCTGTCATGCATCAGAGAGAGTAGCTTGTCATGATCGACTTCAAGCTCATCTGCCCAATCCAGAACTTGGCGCACGGCAACGGTGGAAGTCGCTGCAATGAAGTTGTTGAGCACCTTGGCGGTCATGCCAGCTCCGTAGTCTCCCATTCGATGAAGTTTGCTGCCCATGGTTTGGAAAAGTGGCGTTAGAGCGTCCAGCGTTTCATCCTCTCCGCCGAGCATGAAGGAAAGACGTGCTTCTTCTGCCGCAATCACTGCACCAGACATGGGAGCGTCGATCAGGGTTACGCTTTTCGGCACTCTCTCTCGCAGGCCTTTGATATATTTGGGTGAGAGGGTGGAGCAAATGATCAGAATTTTAGGTAGTTGGTCTTGAGACAGCAGAGCTTGTTCATCGAAGAGTAGGGCATCGGTTTCTGTGATATCGCGCACGATGCTCAAGACTACATCACTGTGCGCGGCGAGGCTGTTGATATCTTCGATCATGCTGGGCGCAAATTCACCAAACTCACTGTTTGGACGAATATCGAAGCCTTTCACATCAAAACCACCAGCCTTGATAGCTTTGGCCATGGGAAGGCCCATACGACCACATCCTGCGACACCAATCTTCAATTGCTTCTGCACATCTTCCTCCCGCATGATGAACTGGTGTGAAGCTGGCATAGCCAAGATCAGAGGGCAAGATGGATCTTCTATCGCTTCACAAGTGAGGCGAAAAAAGAAAAGGGAGAGTGAATGTCGCGATATTCTCCCTTTATGATGTGATGTTACTTGTTGATGCCAGAGTAAGCTTGATTGCCCCAAACTTGCTTCACGCGTGCGTCGCGGCCGCAAGAATAGCGGTAATATTTATAGCGAACCGGATTTTTCTGGTAATAATCCTGATGATAATCCTCAGCAGCAAAGAATGGCCCCGCTTGGGCAATCTCTGTACGGATTGGAGCGGATAAGGCTTTGCTGGTTTCCAGCTTGGCCTTGGACGCTTTGGCCAATTTTGCCTGCTCGTCATTTAGCGCATAGACTGCCGTAGAATAGCTATGGCCACGGTCGCAGAATTGTCCACCGCCATCGGTTGGATCAACGGAGCGCCAGAAAATGTCGAGCAACTTGTCATAGCTGATCTTGGATGGATCATATTTGATTTTCAGAACCTCACGATGGCGCGCAACTACATGGTTCTTGTAGGTGACATTCTCGGTGGTCTGGCCACCGGAATAACCTGAAATGGTCTCCACCACACCGGGAACATGGTCGAAATCGCTCTCGATACACCAGAAACACCCACCGGCAAAAATGGCGGTTTCGGTGCCGGCTGCATGTGCTTCGCCCATGATATCGACCCCGTTCATGGTGTTGGGCAGGACCAATGGCACCGCAGCAGCAAGGGCAAGCACAGCCAAACCGCGCTTGGAGAAAAGAGCATTAAATCGCATGGCAAACTCCCAGAAAATGAACTGACTTTGCTCTATTTGACCGGGATTTAAGACGAAATCATGCACAAATACGCAAAATCACGCAAGTGTGAGAAGAGATCACCCCGCCGTCATAGGATGTGATCAGATCTGGGGAGAAAGCTTGGAATAGGAGGGGAGTTTACCCCATCCACGCTTCGATAACGTCGATAAAGGTATCTGCAAATTTGCGTTGCTTGGAAGAGCCGACACCATGGACCAATAGGAAATCTGGCCTAGTCGTTGGTTTTTGAATGGCCATGTCATGCAAGGTCTTGTCCGAGAAGATGACATAGGCCGGAACTTTATGCTCGCGCGCCAGCTCGGTCCGGCATTGGCGCAAGGCCTCGAACAGATCCTGATCTGCATTGTCGAGCTGAGGCAGGTTGCTCTTGGCCCGGCGTGGGCGTGACAGTTCTGCTGGCCCCATCACATCTGGGCGATAGGCAAAGCGGATCTCACCCATTTTGAGCGAGATGGATTTATCGGTCAGCTTCAAGGCGCCATGATTGGCGATATCGAGCTTGAAAAAACCGGTCGCAACCATCTGCCTGACAATGGCTCGCCAATCTTCCTTGGAAGTCTCTTTGCCAGCACCGTGGCAAGAGAGTTTCTCATGGCCAAAGCGTTTGATTTTCTCATGGGTCAGGCCACGTAGAATATCGATCATTTGCACGGCACCGAAGCTTTGGCCTGTACTCTCAACTACCTCAATCAGTTTATGTGCCTGAACAGTGCCATCTGTCAGGCGTGGTGGATCAAGGCAGACATCGCAGTTGCCGCAGGCCTTGATGTCTTCGCCAAAATAGGAGAGCAGGGCCTGACGGCGACATTGTGGTGCTTCGCAATAGGCGAGCAATGCATCCAGGCGTTTATGCTCTCGCGCCCGATGGTCATCATCGCCGCCTTCATTATCAATGAAGCTGCGACGCATTTTGATATCATCCAGACCATAGAGCATCATGGCTTCCGATGGTGCACCATCACGACCAGCGCGGCCGATCTCTTGCGCATAGGCTTCCATGTTCGATGGCAAATTAGTGTGAAAGACATAGCGCACATCGGGCTTGTCGATTCCCATGCCAAAAGCGATGGTCGCAACCATGACAACACCGGCTTCGCGCATGAAGCGTGATTGGGCAGCTGCACGAACTGTCTTGTCTAGCCCGGCATGATAGGCGAATGCGCGAAGGCCATTTTCCTGCAAAAAGGCAGTGACCTCTTCGGTCTTGCGGCGAGAAAGGCAATAGACAATGCCTGATTGTTCTTTGCGCGCTTCGACAAAATCCAGAAGCTGTTTCTTCCAGTCATTGCGCTGAGTAACGGAGAGGCGGATATTAGGCCGGTCAAAACCGGAAACGATAACATCACCCAAACGCTTACCCTCATCATTCCGGGGAAAGAGTTTGTCGGCGATATCTTCGCGCGTGGTTTCATCCGCAGTGGCGGTCAGTGCGGCAATCGGTGCTTTGGGGAAAAAGTCGTGCAGGCGACTCAGGCCTTCATAATCAGGACGGAAGCTTGGGCCCCAGCGAGAGATACAATGTGCCTCATCAATCGCAATCAGATTGACCGACAGTTTGGCGAGTGCTGCCAGCATGCGTTCTGTCATCAAGCGCTCGGGGGCGATATAGAGCATGCGTAGCTCGCCAGCTGCCACTTTGCGCCAAATGGCAACATTCTCCTCGCGCGTGCGGGTGCTGTTGATGCTGTCAGCTGGGATACCCGCCAACTTCAGCGCCATGACCTGATCTTCCATCAGGGCAACAAGAGGCGAGACAACCAGCGTCAATCCGCCAAAGATCATGGCCGGAATCTGGAAGCAGATAGATTTTCCCATGCCCGTTGGCATGACTGCCAGGGTGCATTTCCTTTCGAGCAGCGAGTCGATGACTTCAGCCTGTTTGCCGCGAAAGGCATCATAGCCATAAACGGTTTTGAGAACCTGTAATGCTTGCTCAGAGACCGGAGCATCGCGATCAATTTCCAGATCATCCAACGGACAACTGATCTGGTTTTCTGGATCACTGGCAGGAGAAGGAGCAGGCAGGGCCATAGGCGGCAGAGGTCCGAATATTATGGTTAATATTTTGCGAACCTATCTGATTTGCCTAAAGCTTGGAAAGCTCTGATTGTGATTGTTCATAAATTAGCTCATCCATGAATCCACGGCCTAATTTGGCTTTTGCTTTTTATCCAGCCAGCAAAGGGCTCTCGTCAAACCAATCAGCGAGTAACTTTGTTGACTGGGCTGGCCTTGCTGATCTTGCCATTCAAGATGAAGTCGGCTTCCAGCGATCAAGGCCGGGATCAGTTCCAAATTTGCACGAGATGTTCCAACCACATATTCATTGGCGACATTGTCCTCCAGATACCACCCCATGTCGTCGCCAGCCTCCAGCTTGGCCAGTTTCTTGCCATCAACAGCAAGCGCGAGTGGAGAATTTGGAGCTAGCATATGTTCGGCCATCACAAACTTCAGCTCATAATCCATACCGAAATGTGCTCGACCAATCCTCACATGATAGGCAATAGGGTTATCGGAACTGGCAACATAGATATTGGCCGAGCAATAGCCATCCTGTCGGCAAGCCCCCAGCCAATCACGAAAATAAGCACGATCTTCACCAAACTTGGTGGTGATCAGATCAGCTTTGGAGGCTTTGCAGTTTAATCCATGCGAGTTGGCCTGGGCTGCGTCAATCAAGGGAAAAGGGAGAATTGTCGCCAAAGCGAACAAAACGAACTTCTTGATAATCAGTTTTGAGAAATACATATCGTGGCCTCCAGGACCCAGACACTGCAAGGAAAGAGTGGCATAATCAAGTCACAGGGATAGCCTATTGATTGAATAGGACGGATTGCTACGTCCCGGGTATAGAAAATGCGTGGCACGGACGCGATATTTTGATTACAACTCTGACAATAGATTCTGAACGATTTGACTTTCCTGCACTGAAACCAGCGCGAGGGATGAAAACAAGGGCATTTCGTTGAGAATGTTTCATGTGCTGAAGAAGAGGTGCAAACAAAAATGCAACTCCGTGCGAACAACGTTCAGGAAGTGGGAACAAGGATGTCATCTTTGTTTGCAGTTGGCACTTGCATGAAAAAATATGCAATTGGATTTGCAACCGGATTTCTGCTCTACATGCCTTTGGCTCATGCGCAACAGGCTGAGCCAGCATTGGAAACTGAAACACCGCAAGTTACAAGTGGACCGGTTGCAAGCGTTGAAAGCGAAACTGCTTCGGACACCTGGAGCCAGGCGCCATTTGCCAATTTCATAGATACCCGTACTCGTCAGACAGCACCAGATCCGAAATTGATTGAAAAAGGCTTGCGCATTTTGACCAGCGATGGTTTTGCGCCATTCAACAATGTTGATAAGGATGGGCGTCCAAGAGGATATCATGTGGATCTGACCAAATTGATCTGTGAAGACCTGAATATGGCCTGCACAATCAAAGTGGTGGATTTTGCAACCATTCCGGAATTGTTGACACAAGGTAAGGCCGATATTGCAGTGGCTGGCCTGACCAATCATCCAAGCATTCGTGAACAAGTTGGCTTCTCATTGCCCTATTTGCAGCGACCAGCTCGTTTTGTTGCGCGTCAAGGCGTTAGTCTTCGGATCAGTCCGACAGGTTTGGCTGGAAAACCGGTCGCTGTTGTGGGGCGCTCGGCCCATGAAGCTTATCTCAAAGCCTATTTTGCAGACGTGAAACCTATTGCTGTTGCGGATTTGGCCGATGCTCAAAAACTGCTCATGGAAGATAAAGTTGTGGCGATTTTTGCAGATGCCATGCATCTCGCACAGCTGATTACGCAGTCAAAGGGCGGGATTGGTTTTCGGGCGGAACCATATCTGGATCAACATTTTTTTGGTCAAGGTATGGCAATAGCATATCAGCGGCGTCAACGAGGGCTACGCGGTCTGCTGGACTATGCATTGGTGCGCTTGGCCAAGAAAGGCAATCTGGCCGAACTCTACGCCCGCTATTTCCCGCTTGATATCTATGCTCGCTACTAACGCTTAGCGATTTCGGAATGGCAGCAACATCGCCCAGCTAAACCGGCTTGGCTTGTCGCTTTGATAGTGAGACAGGCCAATTGTCATCTCCTCATGGCCTTTCTTGGGTTGCGCGATATAGGTTCCGAACCAACGATCCCAAACGGAGAGATTAAAACCATAATTGGAATTGGTTTCTTGAGGGATCACGGAATGATGCACGCGATGCATATCCGGTGTCACGATCAGGAGACGAAGCACCGCATCCAGTTTTGCCGAGAAACGCACATTGGCGTGGTTGAACAACGCAGCCCCGTTCAATATTGCTTCGAACAAAAAGACTGCCATCGCCGGAGTTCCAAGAACCAATATCCACGCCATTTTGTAAAAGAGCGAGAGCAGAATTTCGATGGGATGAAAGCGTAGTGCTGTCGAGACATCTATATCGCGATCCGCATGATGGACTTGATGCAATCGCCATAAAATCGGGATTTTATGGCTCAGCAGGTGCTGCAACCAGATGGCAAAATCCAGTATGATAAAGCCGACAAGGACCGCCAACCAATCGGGCAGGGCAAGCCAGTTTAGAAGCCCCCAATTGTTTGATGTCGCATAGAAGGCAACCGCCACCGGCAAAATCGGCATCACAAGGCGTATGATCACTGCATCTGCGACAATGATGCCCCAATTGGTCAACCATCGACGCGCGATTGGTTGGGTGCGTTTTTTCTTGGGCATGAGCCATTCTGCCAGCGCCATGACGACAAAGACACCGGCGAATGCACCTAAGCGCAAACTATTCTCGTCCAGTCCAAAAAGCATCAGTGTATCTTGCATGGCTTTGCTTTCGCTTCGGTTTGGTATATGGCTTGCGTCCAGATCATTTGAGATCGAGCGATTGCTCTATATTTACTTATTTGCAACTAACAGCAATTGGGCCAGAATGGCAAATCGCATCAACTGACAAAATCATCACTTTATAGTGACACAGACACAGGAACCAGTGGGCGCACTATTGCCTTTGTTGAAGTGCCCTATATGTTTCCAACTTTTGGAAGAATAACATGTCCGCAACTCCGACGCTGACGGCTGACAGTCCGTTTGATTTTCTCATCACCCAGCCGGAAGGTGAAGCCAAAGCCGTTTTTCTGTTTGCACATGGTTCTGGCGGACCAATGGATTCCCCTTTCATGGAGCGGATGGCCAACATGCTCTCCGAGCGTGGTCTGGTGGTTGTGCGCTTTGAATTCTCTTACATGGCCCGTCGCCGCGTTGATGGCAAACGCCGTCCGTCAGGCCGTGCAGAACGCTGGGTTCATCATTTCAAGCGCGCAGTTGAAGAGCTGCTCGAGGGCGAAAGCTGGAACAAGAGCTGGGATGCATTGCCGTTTGTTATTGGTGGCAAAAGTATGGGCGGACGTCTGGCGGCCATGCTTGCTGGTGATGAGGAGCTGGATCTGGCAGTCAAGGCTGTTGCCGTTCTGGGATACCCTTTCCATCCTCAAGGAAAATCGGAAGCCGAACACTGGCGCTTGGAGCCATTGGAAAAGAGTTTGTTGCCAATCCTGATCTGCCAGGGCGAACGTGACGACTTTGGCTGGTGGGACGAAGTGGATGTACTCGATTTGCCGCAGCAAGTCACGTTGGAGTGGATCACAGATGGCAGCCATGATCTGGGACCAACAGGAAAATCGGAAGCGACCATGAAAAGCAACATGCTGCATGCGGCCGATCTTGTTGCCGAGTTTGCCGCCAACCCTCCGGTATTGACCTTTGAGTTTGCCAAAGATGGCGAAGAAGGTGCATCTGAGTAAAACTCGGGCAAACATCAAATAAGAGCTGGAGAACTTAGTTCTTCTCCAGCTCCAGATCGCCTTGTGGGTCGAGTAAATCTTCCAGATGCAAGTTTCCTTGAGGGTTGGAGCGATCCTTTCCGCCCAGATCTTTGGCAGACCAATGCTTGCGACAAAGCGAGATATAGCTCTCTTCACCACCAATCACCACCTGCTCGCCTTCTTCGATTACCTTGCCATCGCCGTCAATGCGCACCACCATGGATGCTTTGCGACCGCACCAGCAAATGGTCCGCGCTTCACGTAACTCATCTGCAATAGCAAGCAGGCGCTGCGAGCCTGGGAAAAGTTCCCCCTGAAAATCAGTGCGTAGACCATAACACATGATCGGAACGTGCAACTCATCGGCAATGCGACCCAATTGCCAGACCTGTTCTTCTGACAGGAACTGCGCTTCATCAAAGAAGATACAATCGGATCGCTCTTGTGCAGTTTGTTCCGAGATATGCGCAAAGAGATCGGTATCGGTTTGGAAAATGAATGCTTCGGCTTTCAAGCCGATGCGAGAACTGATCTCTCCCACTCGGGTGCGATTGTCCAGCGCGGCAGTATAAAGCAAGGTTTTCATGCCGCGTTCAGCATAATTATAGGAAGCTTGAAGCAGGAGCGTGGACTTGCCAGCATTCATTGCAGAATAGGTAAAATAAAGCTTGGCCATGCTGGTTCCATTCATGCTTTGAGATTTGTGAGTTTACGTCCTAAAAGGACACAACAGATTCGGCAAGTTTTGGTGCGCATGTCAGATTTCCAAATGTGGACAGCATGGACAAGAAAGATGCGGAGCTGATAACAGCATGGTTTTGTGCTTGAGCCGACAATAAAATGACCATTTTTCGCTGATTGATTGTTCCATTTGCCATACATTTGATGAAAATCAGTGAAAAAGCCTGTTTTGCCTTTATTGCAACAAGATGAAACAAGAATGTTGGGTAGAGACAGAAGCAATCGCTTCGGATTCACCAAACCCGTTCGGATGGGGTTTTCAGCTCGTTCATCGCCATGCAAGCTTTCTCAACTTATTCAACCGGCAGGGCATCTATTGCATGGTACCAGCTTTTCTCTCTGGAAGGGTCTGGCTTTGGCCTCTTGGCGATCTCCTTCTTCCTCCATCTTCTGTTTTTTCTAGGGATGCTTTGGGTGCCCTTCGGGCCCCTGGCGGAAGCAAAGGATGAAGAAGAGGTTTCAGTCACATTCGTGACAATAGAAAGACCTCCTCCATCGCTACCCAAAGAGGCGGCGATTGCCGAGGAGATCAAAAAACTGGATGCGAAGGCAACATCTGAGGTTGAGCTCGTTGCCGATCCAAATGGCATGATCCGCCCAAAACAAATGCTGTCTGGCAGCACATTGGCACAAGGTAATAATCAAAAAGCACGTTTGGCTCTCAAGGAAATTGCGGCAGATGAGCGACTTGAACAACTCTGTGCTCTGGAAGCCATGGAACAAATTCAAGTGCACGATAAATCTATGGCGCCAGATCTCTTGCTTTCCTATCCCTTTGAAGAAGTCGCCATGAAAGGCAATCAACTCATCGCCCGTGGAGCAACCTTTTTTGCAAAAAAGAAGTGGTATTACCTGCAATATGAGTGCGAACTCTCCACCGATGGCAAGGAAGTGTCTGCCTTCGCTTTCAAGATAGGAAACCCGGTTCCACGCCGTATGTGGGAAAGCCACAACCTGGTCGAGGAAGTAATTGAGAGCGCCGAAGATATTGAGCGCTATAACGACAAAACGCGCTCCGAACATGGCGAAGCGCGTTAGGAGAGACAGCAATTCTGCTTGCTTGAATCAGCAGCTTGCACCGATGTAGAGATTACTTCATCCGGTAGCGGACACGAGCACTGTGTTCGATTGCACCCACATGCAGGCGATCAAGCTCCAGCTCATCACGCAGCATGAGAAGGAACTGCAATTCGTCCTGCTCTACCTGAAGGTCTGCTGCTGCTACCTCAATTGCCAGCGCATAAGCGGTTTCATACAGTTTCTCTGGCAATGATACCCGCACCACCTGAAGAACAGCGTCTACACCACCATTTGCCAAAAGCTCTGAGCAATCACGGGAGACCGGGACAAGGCGAGCCTCTTCGAAGTCCTGGAAGACCGGAAGAGTCTGTACTTCTTCACCGATTTTCAGTAGCTCGGAATCGGTCATGGTCCGATCCGCAGCCGACATGGACACCATCACATAAATCAGGGCTTCTTCTGGTGAGACCACTTTGGTCATAGCTTTGTCCTCTAGTGCTGTGCCACAGGAGCCGAGGACGATAAGGATGGGTCCGTAGGCGAAAGATATGGCAAATGATTTGTCTCCAAATCTAGGCTTGCAATCGGGTGGGATCAAGGGTGTGAAGGAGTAATGATTTGAGCAATTGGGGAGAAGCATGGGGGAAAGGCGCTCTTTCTTCATCTTGAGCAAAAAAATAATGAAAAAGACGCTTCCCCTTGTGCGCTGCAATGAGATAGAAAGGCGACAGTCCTTGAGCCTTGCGAACAAGCATTGAAGCCAGCAGGGCCGGACAAATCTCTCAATTCATGTCCAACTCGGTATCCAAAGGAACAGCCAGACAATGACCTCCACCTCTGCCCTTACCCTCGACCTGACAGAAGAGCTTGTACAGGCCGCGGCAACGTCCAAAGCTTGGCCGTTTGAAGAGGCGCGAAAACTGGTCAAACGTTACGCAAAGTCTGGCATGCCCAAGGAAGTGCTGTTCGAGACCGGTTATGGTCCATCAGGTCTGCCGCATATCGGTACTTTTGGCGAAGTTGCCCGTACCTCCATGGTACGCACCGCCTTTCGCGCGCTGACCAATGACGAAGTGCCAACCCGCTTGCTGTGCTTCTCCGATGATATGGATGGTTTCCGCAAGGTGCCAACCAATGTCCCGCAGCAGGACATGCTGGCACAATATCTGGAATTGCCGCTGACCCGCGTACCCGATCCGTTTGGTACCCATGAAGGTTTTGCGCAGCATAACAATGCGCGCCTCTGTGCCTTCCTGGATCAGTTCGGTTTTGATTATGAGTTTGCCTCTTCAACTGACTATTACACGTCCGGTCGGTTTGATGAGACCTTGCTGCGCATGTTGGAAGTCTATGACAAGATCATGGGCATCATCCTTCCAACACTGGGAGCGGAACGTCAGGCAACTTATTCGCCGTTCCTGCCAGTCTGCCCACGTACTGGCAAGGTGCTACAGGTTCCGATGATTGAGCGCAACGCTTCCAAAGGCACCGTGGTCTATATTGATCCGGAAACCAACGAGAAGGTTGAAGTTCCGGTCACTGGCGGCGCTGTGAAATGTCAGTGGAAGGCAGATTGGGCCATGCGCTGGGCGGCATTGGATGTGGCTTATGAGATGTCTGGTAAGGATTTGATTGACTCGGTCAAACTCTCCACCAAGATTTGTCGTGCGCTTGGCAAGCCACAACCGGAAAGCCTGTCTTACGAGCTGTTCCTGGATGAAAAAGGCGCCAAGATCTCAAAATCCAAAGGCAATGGCCTGACCATCGAAGAATGGCTGACCTATGCTTCTCCGGAGAGCCTGTCGCTCTATATGTTCCAGAAGCCAAAGACCGCAAAGAAGCTGTATTTCGATGTGATCCCGAAGGCTGTGGACGAGTATTTCACCTTCCTCTCCAAAGTGGAAGGCGAAGAGATCGACAAGAAGCTGGTCAATCCAACCTGGCATATCCATTCCGGCGTGCCACCAAAAGCAGATATGCCGATCAGCTTTGCATTGTTGCTCAATCTGGTCAGTGCAGCCAATGCTCATGACAAAGATGTGCTTTGGGGTTTCATCTCTCGCTATGCGCCTGGTGCGAATGCTCAGAGCCATCCGAAGCTGGATGAGCTGGCAGGCTACGCGATCCGCTACTTCGATGACTTCGTGAAGCCGAAGAAGCAGTTCCATCTGGCGGACGAGAAGCAGTCTGCAGCTCTCGCTGATTTGGCTGTGCGTTTGAAAGCCTTTGGCGAAAGCAATGATGCGGAAGCCTTGCAAACCGAAGTCTTCTCTGCTGGTAAGGCTCATGAGTTCGAGAACCTGCGTGATTGGTTCAAGACCATCTATCAGGTCCTGTTGGGTCAGGATCAGGGTCCTCGCTTTGGTTCCTTCATTGCGCTCTATGGCGTTGAGAATACAGTTGCTCTGATCGAGAAGGGACTTTCAGGTGCCCTGAAAGCCGATCATGATGCAGAGCATGGTGTAGCACAGGTCTGATCTGAATGATCTTATCGATTTTGAAACCTGGAAAAGCCAGCAAAGTCCCCAATCTTGGGAAAGCCTTGCTGGCTTTTCTCTTTGCAGTCTTTCTTGCCGTTGTTGGATTTGTCGTGCCTTCCGCCTTTGCGGATGATAGCCATACGCCATTGGAGCCCTTGGACTGTCCAGGGGAAATGCCTGCAGGCGAAGCGGCCATCTGTTTCATTTTTCATTTACCAGCCGATTGGAGTGATCTCTCTGGTCGGTCCGTGGAAGTGCCCGTGATGCGCTTTGCACCAACTGGGGATCTGGATGAAGCTGCCAAAGCCAACAAGCCGCCTCTTTTGGTGATATTGGGTGGCCCCGGTCAGTCGGCTATCTATCTGCGTCATGTGATGCTTCAACGCCTTGCGCCCTTGCGTAAGGATCGAGAACTGATCTTGATGGATCAGCGAGGCACAGGTCCCTTGAATCTGGAACTGGCCTGTGAGGATGCACTGGATGACGGGAACAAAGTCGATATAGAAAAAGTCCTGAAATGTGCCAAGTCTGCCAAGACCGAAGGTATTCATCTCTCTGATTATACGACGGGGGCCACAGCTCGTGATTATCGCGCCCTGCGTTATGCATTGAAAATTGACAAATGGGATGTGATTGCTACCTCTTATGGTGCACGTGTAGCCCAAAAATTGCTGGTTCTGGATGAAAAAGGCACCAATCGCCTGGTCCTGAACAGTCCACACTTCCTGCATTCTCTGCTCATTGATTGGGACCCTTTTCCTCTGGTGGAAAAGGTCATGGAGCAATGCAACGAAGATGAAGTCTGCCGCAACTCCTACCCGTCACTCTATTGGGATTTTCAGGCGCTAAGATTTGACATCGGAAAGGTGGAGCTTAGCGAAAAAGCCCTTTCCTTGATCAAGGAAGGCAAGGAAGCTGCGGAAGAACTCGGCCCAGATGGGAAAGAGGATTATATCAAGGGTCTCGTCTATCTTTTGTATCGCCAACGGTTGCAGTCTCTGTTGGCACGACATCGATCGGGCGAGGTACCACATGATATCTGGAAGACAATGATATCTCTGCAAAAGGCTCTGCAAACAGAAAAAGCCTGGTCGCCGCCGGAGCCGCTTACTTCCAACTCCAAAAAGATCAGCCAATTGCTCCATTACACGATTTTCTGTCAGGAAGACGGAGCACGTATGCAAGCTAAAGGCTGGGATGCAATCACTCAGCCGCTCTATGCGCATTTCTACAAGGCGATTTGCACCAAACTGGATGGACCGAAGCTCAAAGCAGGCTGGGACAAAATCAAGAAGAGCAAGACGCCAATTCTGATTCTGAGTGGAGATTTGGATACAGTGGTTGATCCCAACAGTGCGCAAGGGGTGCTTGAATTCTATACCAAGGCGATCTGGGTGCGGTTTCCATCATCTGGACATGATGTGCCATCTCAAAATCTCTGTGCACGTCAGATCATGTGGGATTTCCTGAATGGGAAAAAGCTGGTGACGAATTGCATCGGCAAGAAGCCATTGATTTTTCTTCAACCCGATCAGGCGATCCGCACGACCGGCTAATTGGCGATATCTGAAACAGGTTCAGAGTTGCCATCATTGACTGTCTCAGGTTCGGGTGCGATCAAATCAAAATTGGCGGGCTCGGAACCACTCGACTGGATTGCGTCATTCGCCAATTGATCCAAAGCACTTCGTGTTTGATTGGAGAGGCGTCGCTGTTCTGACCGTGATACGCCGCCAATCCCACCATGAAGGCCTCGTGTTTGGGTCTTTGCCTCTTCCAAGGCTGCCTGGTAGTGGCCATCGTGGGGAAGGGCCCATCCGTAGCGTACCATCCATTCACCCAAATCGGGGAGCACCACGTTGCGGGCTTGAGCTGTTTTGGTCATACGCCCAATCATGCAACGACCAGAGAGCCGATCAGTTGAGTGTTGACCACCCTGATAGGCTTGTTGCTGTTCCTCGGAAATATCGCAACTGATCCCCCTGCCTCTCAGAAATCTCTGCAATGCAGTCTTTGCCAGCTTGTTGCAGTTTGCTTTCTGGCCAAACATCACACAAGTCTGATCTTGGGGCGGGCCGTCAATATTGGCCAACCTCAAAATTACTTGTGACGATCGAAGATCAGCTTTCAGTTCCGTGGAGGAAACAACCACCACCTTCCGGAAAAAAGGGGGGAGTTTTGCCCGCTTTGGCGGTGGAGGGAGAGGATTGCCGCTGTCACGTTTCAATGATTGAATCTGTGTCAGGGGTGAGGCTTCGAAACCGGGCGTGACATTGCGACTGGGTGGCAGCACATTGGTGCCTGCTTGCGGTCCTTGTAATTTAATTTCCGCTTCTTCTATCGAGATCTGTGTCTCTTTACCAGAATTTGATTTGGTTTCAATCTTGTTTTCGATGTGACCATCTTTGGGCAGGTCGGCTTGAACTGGTGCCTGCCCGGTATTGGAAACCTGCACTGATGAAGTACCTGCTAAACCCGATTGTGCGACCTGAGCTCCCGAAGAGGTTTCTGGATCCACAAAGAAAACCCAAATTCCCCAAAACAGGCCCAGCGTCAGGATCATCGCCAGCAGAAAATACAGCATACCAGATAGGAGAGATTTCACTTTGGGATGCATAATGAGTTGATCCTGAAAAAGGTCTGTCGCGAACCCGTTTGCAATATAACTCCCTGATCAATGAATGCAAAGCAGCGCGGAAAATAACCAACATATTTTGACGTCTGGCCCATGGTGGAAACTCCCAAATGGGCCAGGGTGAACACATTTAGTGTATGGGTTTAAGATTGTATGTGGGCCTTTGGATATGTCTGGACAACATTTCAGAGATTGATGCCTTTGCTTTTCAGATCTGGTTGGTATGTGCCATTACGGATTGACACATGGGGACAAGATCGAGTTGTAAAATCCACCAGCGGTCAACCGTCCGGAAAACCTTGCTATTGTGGGCTGGTCCGTGCAAAGACAGGACCGACAGGAAAACATCTTTGGCCATAGAGCTTCCAATTGCCCAAATGGCTGGATAAGGGAAGAAGATGGATATGACTGAGGTTATCTATAAAATTTGTCCGCGTTCATTATGGCAAACAGCCAAAAGTGCAGGCCAATTCAAAGGAGCGCCAATTGATCTGGAGGATGGATACATCCACTTCTCCACCAGCAAGCAAGTGGTCGAGACCGCTCGCAAGCATTTCAAAGGGCAAGATGATCTACTTCTTCTGACTATCTCGGTTAAAGAGCTGGAAAGTTGTCCTCATGAGATCAAATGGGAGCCATCCCGTGGCGGTGATTTGTTCCCTCATCTTTATGGTCCGATGCCATTGGATGCTGTCGTGAAAAGTGAAGAGCTTGCGATGGATGCTGAGGGATATCATCACTTTCCGGCTTTCGTTACCCAATAGGAGATCATGATGGTTTGGAATCAGTCATTGGCACAAAAACTGCTTTTCTCCTTTGCACCGGAAAATGCGCACGGCCTAGCAATTGCTGCACTGAAAATGGGAATAGTCAAAGGGGATGATATTCCGCAAGACGAACGGCTCAAAGTGCGCTTGTGGGATTTGGATTTTCCCAATCCACTGGGTATGGCAGCGGGTTTCGACAAGAATGCTGAAGTGCCGGACCCGCTCCTTGGTCTCGGGTTTGGCTTCGCGGAGGTTGGCACGTTGACACCTTTGGCTCAGCCGGGCAATCCCAAGCCGCGCATGTTTCGTTTGGCCAAAGATGAAGCCGTCATCAACCGTCTTGGATTTAATAATGAAGGACATATGCCCGCGCGTCGTCGCTTGGAGCAACGAAAAGGCAATGGTGGAATTGTTGGTGTCAATGTTGGTGCGAACAAGGACAGCGATGATCGTGCCGGTGATTATGTAAAAGGCATTGAAGCCTTTGCAGATCTGGCGTCTTATTTCACGATCAATATCTCTTCTCCCAATACTCCCGGCTTGAGAGATCTGCAAGCGCGTGATGCATTGGATGATCTGTTGGCTCGTAGCCTTGGGAAACGGGATGAAATTATCGGGAAAATTGGTCGCAGGGTGCCTGTTTTGCTGAAAATAGCACCGGATGTTGATGAGTTTGGTCTGGATGATATTTGCTCGGTGGCCATTGCGCGCGGAATTGACGGCATGATCGTGTCCAATACCACCCTGGACCGTTACGATAATTTGAAGGAAAGCACCAAGAAGAGCGAGGCAGGTGGGCTATCCGGTAAGCCGCTCTTTGAAAAATCAACCATCGCCTTGGCCAAAACCCGGCAGCGGGTAGGTGCGGATATGCCATTGATTGGTGTCGGTGGCATCCATGATGGCAAAAGCGCCATGGAGAAAATCCGTGCGGGCGCCAATCTGGTGCAATTCTATTCTGGCATGGTTTACGGCGGACCTGGTATGGTGGGCCAGATGATCAAGGAAATGGGTGATGCCCTGACCACAACCGATGTCCAGTCGATTGGTTCCTTAATTGGTCAATCCACCAAGGAATGGGCAGCAAAAGAGCTGATTAACGACTAATCGGCAGGAATCGAATGATAAGAATAGCGGGACTTTATCGATGACAACCATTTGGCATAATCCACGTTGCTCCAAATCTCGCCAGACCCTGGCTCTGATTGAGGAAAAGGAAGGCACTCCAAATGTGCGCCTTTATCAGGATGAAGGACCAACTGCGGAAGAGATCAAAGTAGTGCTGACACAATTGGACATTGAGCCAAGGGCATTGATGCGCACAGGTGAGGCGCTTTACAAGGAGCTGGGGCTGAAAGACCAAAATGATCCTGATGCTCTGGTTCAGGCCATGGTCGATCATCCAAAACTGATCGAACGTCCCGTGGTGCTTAAGGATGGCAAAGCGGCGTTGGGCCGCCCACCCGAATCTGTGCTTGATATCTTGTAAGCTGGTATCCGATCTCAGATTGTGAGAGTGACAGGTTGAGCTGGTTATTGACCGGTTTCGGCCTGTACTGTTCGAGACTTGCCAAAGACATCTTGGCTGCGTTTTGGCAATAGCAGCAAAAGCCCAAGCCCTCGACAGGCCAGAAAAATCAATAATGCTAGCCAAAGCCCGTCATTGCCAAGATCGGGCAGGAGCAACCAGGCTGCGAGCGCAAACGCCGCGCTGGAAACAAGTGACATGCTGCGCATATCCGCCGACCAGGTGGCCCCGACAAAAATCCCGTCCATCTGGAATGCAAGTGTAGCGATAACAGGCGTAAGGGCCACCCAGATCAGATGGTTCCTGGCGACTTCTCTAACATCCAGGGCCGTCGTAAGCTGATCAATGAAAAACGGTCCAATAGTCAGGAAAATCAGGGTCAGTCCTGCTCCCAATCCCAAGCCCCAAACCAGACAAAGTCGAACGGAGCGATCAAACGCCCTGCGACTTCCGGCGCCGATTGCCCGACCTCCAAGTTGCTCAGCTGCCACGGCAATGCCATCCAGAAAAAAGCTGCCAATCATGAAAAGCGTCATCAGAAGCTCGTTCGCGGCCAGGATGGTATCTCCTTGGCGAGCGGAGAGGGATGTGAAGGCGCCAAATGCTAGAAGCATGACCAGCGAGCGGACAAAAATATCACCATTCAGCATCATGAAACGGCCAAAAGCGGCTCTGTTCATCAAGCGAGACATGGGTACTTGCCACTCGACCCCGATCAGTTTGCCTATCCAGATCAGACCTGCGATCACTGCCACATATTCTGCCAGAACTGTGCCCCAGGCTGCGCCAGAAACTCCCAATTCTTGCCCGAGAACGAACCAGACAGTTGAAGCGATGTTGACGCAGTTCAGCACGATGAGCAGAACCATGCCAGAGCGAGAATATCCCATTCCGAACAGCCAGCCGAATATTACATAATTGGCGAGTGCTACAGGCATTGCCCAAAGGCGAATGATTACATAATCGTTTGCTGCTTCATTGACGGCGTCGCCCCCACCCATGAGATCCAGAGCCGGGGAAAGCAATAGTGGTCCGGCAGCCATCATGATGAAGCCCAATAAAAAAGCCAACATAAGAGCGCGATAAAGAACGGCTCTTTGGGCGATTTTATCACCATTGCCGAGGGCTTGTGCAGCAAGCCCTGTTGTCCCCATACGCAGAAAATTGAAACTTGTGGCCAGAAAGCTGATAAGCAAGGCACCAATTGCAATGCCGCCCATAAGGGCTGCCTCTCCCAATTGACCAATCACAGCCATATCGACCATTCCGACAATGGGAACGGTGATCAGACCCAAAATCATGGGGATTGCGATAGCGAGCACCATTTTATGAGTCACGTCAAAATCGTTGGATGTCGGGGCAGAAGCCATGTTGAGGGGTCCATGGAAGCGGGGAGGAGAGCCTACAGATGAGAAGGCTCCGAGAGCGGAGCGAACTTTAGAAGCTACGCGGGAAAAAACAAGCCCCAAAAAATTAGCCGCTACGCGAGAGGACCAAAACGCGTAACGGCTTAATGTTGCAAGCAGGGCCATAAAACCTTAAATGTCGATCATATCAACATCAAGGGGAAGAGGGCGTCAGGCCTTCCTGCATGTATGAGTAACCGGACCAGATCGGTACTCTTAAAGAGGCTTGGATGCTCCAAACTGGTTGGTTCAGCTTGGCTTCCTGTGCATCCTGACCGTCTCTGTTGACATCAGTTTGACCTGAATAACTGCGGATGTCATCTTAAAACTCGGTAATGTGTCGGACAGGTCCAGTTAAGGTTTGAGAGACGACATCTGGTAGCAGAGTTCAGTCGAGATCTTTACGGGTCATTTTCATGAAACGTGAGAAGAGCCAGAGAGGCACGACGATGATGGCACCGAGTAAGAAATATTCCACAGCCCAACCAATGGCGTCGAAACCCATCTGGTAGATACGTTCAAGCAGGTTGAAGAATTGCGTTACCAATTGCATGGGGTGCAGGTTCAGCGCACTCAGCACAATACCAACCACCAAAGACAAAACAGCAAGCCGTAGCACGACCGGTCCGGGAGCTCCTCCGAAAAAACGGCTGAGTTTGGATTGTGACATGACGCTAGGCTCCATAGTTAAAGAATGTCTTCAAAGATATGTCCAAAAAGGCTGTATTTATCTCATATTGAGCCATGTAATCACTTTGAGTGATTGCTTCAACCTTTCATTAACGCCGAACGCGCTTTCTGACCGCCGAAAAGGCGAAAAAAGATGACACTCGATGGGAAGTCTGCTTTTCCTAAATCAGATTATTTCTGTTGTAAATTGTAACCAATGCTGTTTGCAGAACACCGATTGCGGGGGCCAAAGGTGGATCGAACGGACCAAAACAGACTGGACCAGCTAATCCTGAAACTGGGAAGTATACAGAGCTGGCAAAAATTTATGATCATTGGCGGTATTCTGGCTTTTCTTGTTACCGGGATATGCGCTTCTATGACTTTCTATGTAATGGGGGATCTGGGTGAGGAAGCATTAAGTCGTGCACTTATTCTGTCTACCATACTACCCCTTGCACTGATCACTTTTATCTGGACCGGCTTCAATCGGGTTTTGGTCGTCATGACACGCGCCAATCAGAATTTACGTCGTGCGGCAGACGTCGATAGTCTCACCCGTTTGTGCAATCGTGCCGCATTCTACCGCCGTGGGCGAGAAATTTTTGATCAGACAATATTGACCAATCTGCATGGTTCTCAGGGTTCACATTGCAGCCTTGACAAGAAAATGTCTCTGATCATGATTGATATTGATCACTTCAAACGTATCAATGATCAACTTGGCCATCTGGCTGGTGATCAAGCTTTGTGCCATGTGTCGAAAATCATCAGCAACTGCTGCCGGGAAGCCGATATGCCAGCTCGTTGGGGCGGCGAGGAGTTCGCTATTCTGCTGGAAGATGCGGACCGTAAAGCAGCCCTCAATGTGGCTGAGCGTATTCGTCAGGTTGCCGAAACAGAGCAATTTGTCTGGGAAGGGAAGCCGGTCTGCATTACTCTCAGTGCTGGGGTGACCGAATTCTCGACGCAGGATCAAAAACTCGAAGACATTGTTCTGAGAGCAGATTTGGCACTCTATCATGCCAAAGCAGCAGGTCGAAACAAGGTCCACGCACCATATATAATGGAAGAAGACCTGAAAGAGAAACACAAGCCGCACGATCTCCTGTCGATCGGAATGGGGCAACAGATCAGTAAAGCTTGATCTCAATAAACCATATGTCGATTCAAGAATATTTGGAGAAGGGTTCCCAAGTACGGGCGCTTCTTCAGTTCTTGCGGAAGACAACTCCGGCAAACCAACCTGTCAACAGAGCGATCAACACTGAAACAAGGCCATAGATCAGGCTACGTTTGTGTGCCAGAGAATAAGTCACCTGTTCAAATCCGTGCTTTGAAATATTGAGTGGTTCTGTGATTTGATCCAGAAGGGCGCCTCCACGGAAAAGATATAGTGAAACGTCATATTGACCGACGGGGATTTTGGCGGGAATTTTTATGCTGGAGCGAAACAGATTCTCCGACAGAAAGGAAATTGACGAGAGATCGTCATAATAAAGCCCTTCCTGACGTCTTAGACGCAAGGCCGCTGCGCGAAATTCATCCAGTGCCATGCCCCCCTTGCTTGGTTTGAAACCACTGGGAAGCAATAGATAATCTGTTCCCAGCTGATATTTTGCCAATAGATTGGGATGAGCGATTTCTTCCAATATTCGAGTGGATGTCAGAGCATAGAAATTCGGTGCATTGGAATAGCTGCGACTGTGTTTGTTGATCCAAACCCCAATAATCTGTTCCTTGCGACGAGAAACCAGCTTCTGTTCCTTGCCGCGTACCACAATGACCAGATCATATGGCTCTGCCCGAGATACGGTGCGCCCGTCGCGTTGTATCACACCAAAAACGACAATTTCCGAACCGGTGAAATTGGAGGTGATCTTGATGGTACGTGATGAGAGGTCCGCGACAAGTTTCTCCGCCAGAGCCTGTTGGGTTTGCAACAGAAAGCTCAGGCAAATCCCAATAAACAGATGGAGGCCTTGGCGAGGAAAGAGGGTAGGCCCGGATATCATTATTTTCCTACCCCGCTGAGATTTGAAATTTCAATACTGAACGGATCATCGGGTTCCACAATAAGGTCCACAGCAAAGCGAATACCAACCATCAGTACCAGAATTCCCAACAGGGCACGGAGTTGTTCGGCCTTCAGTTTCTGACCGATTTGTGTGCCGAATTGTGCGCCTATCGTGCCGCCCACCATAAGAATCAGAGCCAGCACGATATCGACTGTCTGGTTGGTCATGGCGTGCAGAATGGTTGCGACTGCCATGGTCGCAACAATTTGATAAAGAGAGGTGCCGATCACAACAGCAGTTGGAACGCGCAACAGATAAATAAGCGCAGGAACCAGCATAAAACCGCCGCCAATACCCAGAAGGGAACCTAAAAAGCCGATGGTGCCGCCAAGAAACAGAACCGGTAGGACACTGACATAAAGCTTGGATTTCTTGAACCGCATTTTGAACGGTAGCCCATGGATCCAGTTATGTTGCCCCGGTTTTCGCAAGGTGACTTTGCCACCATGTCGGGCACGCAATATGGCACGCACGCTTTCCATGACCATAAGCGTGCCGATGGCTCCTAGAAAAGTCACGTAGGATACGGAAATAATCAAATCCAGTTGCCCGGCAGATCGCAGAAGAGAGAACACTTTGACGCCAGCGAAGGAGCCGACAATACCGGCGGAAAAGAGAACTGTTCCAAGTTTTATATCCAGAGATCCGGTTCTCAAATAGGCCAAGGCACCGGTGGTGGATGAAGCCGTAATCTGAGCGGTAACGGAAGCAACGGCAACAGCGGGCGAAATACCATAAAAAATTAGCAATGGTGTTAGCAGAAAGCCGCCACCAACACCAAAAATACCGGACAAAAATCCTACTGCCCCGCCCATCGCGAAGATGACAAAGATATTGACGGGCAATTCCGCAATCGGCAAATAAAGTTCCACCGCGCGTCTCCAAACCGCTGGTTTGATGGACTAGGCTATAAAGGGAGCACAATGAGAGGGGCGGGGTTAGACCGCACACCTGTCAAACTGCGTCAAAATGGCCAATTATTAACCGTCATCCTTCCCATATCTGACCGGACTAAGTCAATGCAAACAAAGCCGAAGAGTGGCCTTTTTCGGGAAAATGCTATTCTGATGGGGGTCTGCTCAGACCGTGGCCCGAGCAGATAGAGATCAAGTTATCCCAAACGGATGGCAAGCGCTTGCATCAGAGCTGGTGACAGCTTGCCATCAATGGGGAAGCCAGCGCTTTTCTGGAAGTTGCGAATGGCGGTTCTGGTGCGTGGACCAATCTTGCCATCGGGTCGTCCTGTCTTGAAACCAAGCGCACTGAGCATTCCTTGCGCCTGTCGAATAATATCAGGACTAGGTTTGCCAGGATCTACCAGTTTGACACCAGCTTGTCCGGGAACCGCTCCTGCAGTCACGCGCCAGGCGTCAGGTATGGATGCCACCTGATTGGCTGAAGGCTTGGCCATTTTCGGAATCCATGCCTCTACGATGGCTTTGGCAGTTTTCAGCTGCGATCCGGTAAGGACGCGAGAAACTTCATCACGTTTTGCAGTTGCACCTCGGTCGCCATTGTGAGCAGCAATGGCAAACCATTTATAGGACTGCACAAGGTCCTGCTTTACGCCCATACCACGTGCAAACAGAATGGCCAGATTATACTGACTATCCTTCAGACCATGGTCTGCGGCCTTGATGAACCAATCGCTTGCCTGTTTGAAGTCAGGCTTACCAAGGCCACCTTCGGCAAGGATGACAGCAAGGTTATGCATTGCCTTGACGTTGCCGGATTTGGCTGCACGCTCATACCACAGACGCGCAACCATGAGATCCTTCTTAACCCCGTGACCTTTCTCATAAAGATTGGCAAGGGAATATTGAGCTTGAGGCATCGATTGATTGGCTGCCTTCTCAAACCACTCAGCCGCCTTTTTCATATCTACGCTAACACCTTCGCCAAGGGTCAGGCGGCGACCCAACTCGAACTGTGCAAGAGAGTCTCCACCGTCCGCAGCAGTCATGATGGGTGACGTCGATACACCGGGAGACAAAAGGGAATTCATCTGTGCGGCAGATTGGATGGCACTGGAAACCGATGTTCCTGAACTCTGTGCCAAAGCTTCAGCATTCAAGGCCTTTGGCATTGGTTGTCTGGCAGCTTGTTGACCGAGACCTGGCAATTCGGAGCGATTGATCGCACTGGTCGGTGTCAGATCTATACCAGCATTGCCACTGATTCCGGCTTGAGGCTGTGCATTCGCGTGATCCTGCACCACTTCCGGACGTCGTGGACCCAATGCTTCTTGCTGCACTTTTCCTGCTTCAATGGTTGGTCCACTCGTCGCACCGGATGTAAGGCTTGGGGAGGAGAAGGCAATGGCACGATCAGCAGCCTCTCCAACGAGATCAGGAACCAGAGACCCGGAGGATGGGGTTATGCTCGACCCTTCCCCGATCTTTGGCACCTCTGCGCCTTTGGAGGCGGGCAGAGTAATTTGTGGTTCCAGATTTTCAGGGTTATCAATAGCGAGATTGCCACCATTCAAGACACCCGGAGTAACATCACTCCGAGTGTTATCACTCTGTGCCTGTACCTTCGGAGTGGTATCATTGAACAACGCGTAGAGGCTGGACTCAGGGTTTTTGGCCATCTGCAGCGTTGTAATGGCGAGCAAGATTGCGGCCGCTGCTAACAAAAGAGGTCTGCTATTGCGTGATACGGTTTGACCGATGCGGCTGAACAGACTGTTCTTTTGACCTTGATCTTCATCGAGAAGAGCTCGTGCATCAGCTGAGGCCATGGCTGGATCAATCGCTTCGTCGGCCATCATGCGTAGCGCCTCAGCAGTATTCTCCTGATCGGCCTTGTTCTGTTTGGCCAGGCGTGCAGCATCGGCAACAGCGGCACGCCGCTGCTTGCGATTCATTTTGGGTTCGTCGCCTTTTGGATCAGCCGAAGCTTGCCCTGCATCTTCCTTGGTTTTTCGTTTGCCTTTAAGACGATCCATCAGACTTTGGGCAACTGAACGATCGGTTTCAGCTTGCTCACTTTCTCTGGCTGCGGCCTGAGCAGCCCGACGAGCGGCCGCAATGAAATCGGCCTTTGAAGCAGCACCGGATGCATTGCGTTGGGGGGATGGACCCGTATCATCGCGAATGATCTGTGCACCTTGTGCACGTACCGCTGGTGCTGCTTGCTGTTGGACACTGTCTTCAACAAGGCCCGGCTGCATATCTGGTTGAATTTGTGGAGCGGAGCTGGCGGCAGCCGTTGCCCGATTTCCTGCTTTCCCACTTAGTTGAATGGATGGAGCCGGTCTTGCTCCTCCATGAGCTACGGGTCTGGATGTTGCTGTGGCTGAAGCTGATGTTGCCTGTGGCGAAGAAGCAGTTCGGCCCATTGCAGCACGTTGGGCGAGCAATTGCTGTGCGCTCAGCGGCTTACCATCAGGTGTCTTGGTATTTGCAGGAGTTGGTGTTTCGCCGACCAGATCAGTTTGTTTTTTCTTTTTGCGACCAAGGAGGCGGCCAAGTCCGCCTTTGGCAGGCTTATCCTGTTCCCCGGATGGTTGGTCGGACGCATGGGTTGTCTGCTGGGCCATTTGAATGGCTGGTGGCATATCCCGTTCGCTTTTGCGAACCTGATCTTCCAATGAAGCCAAGCGATCTACAATGCCATTCAGAGTTTTAGAGACAGAATGAAGACCCTGTTGAGTGGCATCTTCTTTGGCTTGTGCCATTTGGCGCAAGCCATGCATGTCATCTTTCAGACCATCCAGAATGGCATCCAGAGTACTGTCACCTGAAGACGTACCCAATGGGCCAACTTGTTGCAAGGCACGCATGGCTGCAGCTTCGGCCAAGCTTTCGGTTTGCTCAAGCACGGCAGCTCCGCCACCAGTAGGAGTATTTTGGGGCTGTTGGGCAAGACGCTGAATATCCTGACCAAGCCGGTCTACAGCATCAAATCGGGATTGTGAACGATCAAACTGCTCCGCAAGGCTATCCAGTCTGCTGGTCAATGCTTCGAAGTGTGCCGTGTCGTAAGGATCTCGTGTCGCGGCATCCAATCGATCAGCAAGGCCTGAAATCTGTGCTTCCAACCCGGCTAGAGCGCGTGGATCAAAGGCTGCTGAAGTCGTCCCGAGTGGCACACTGGCCTGCTGATCCAACTTCTGTGTCAAGTTTGCCAGGCGATCCTCAATGCCAGACAGGCCTGATGTTTCCATCTGGCGAGCAAGCATATCATCAATCCGTGCCAGCGTTTGCTCAACATGATCAAATCTGTTCTCGGAGTCCTGCCCCTCACGAAGACGTTGATCCAGCTCTGCGACCCGATCAGCCAAGGCGGCAAAAGTTTTTTCCTGGCTGACTTGTCCCTGTTCACCGACGAGGGATGCCAGGCTTTCTACCTGATTTGCCAATGCATCCAGAGGACCGCGGACATTATCGCTGCCATGTTCCAGACGATCGGCAAGAGAAACAAGCTGATCTTCCAAACGCATCAGGCGATCACTGGGATTGAGCTGCTCCAGCAATCCTTGCAAGCTTTGCAGACGATAGTCGAGATCTTCAGAGTTGGAAGCGTTGGATGGCGTTTGCTGCTGACTTTCGCGAACATTGCTTTCCAGAGAGGCCAAGCGGTCTGCCAAGTTGGAGATCTGACCTTCCAGGCTGGAAAAGTGCTGGGCTTGCGGAGCATTGTTCAGCATATTGCGCAGCATATCCAGCTGAGAAGATAGCTGGGCAAATTCCTCATCGTGATTGCGTAGAGGTAGCGTATCCAGTTTCTCCAGAATACGATCAAAATGCCCGTCAATAGTTGGATCCTGAGCTGGTTTATCCAACAACGCATGAATATCGCGCAAAGCATCCTGAACCTTGGGGTCGGATCGTTCCTGTCCCAGCAATGTGCTCATGCTGTCTATGCGCCCTGAAAGCGATGCAATTTCATTCAATGTTTGCTCGGTAGCACCGGAGAAATTGGCCTGTTCCAACAGTTCGCGTAAATTTGCGACTTCATCACGAAGGATTCCCAGAACGGCTTCATCATTTTCATGACCATTTTCTGACAGGGAATGACTATCTGAATAATCCTCGTTAAGCGTGCGAGCTCGATCCATAATCTGGCGAATGGCATTATCCAGACTCGGTTTCTGGTCCCGTCCAGCTGCTGAAGAATGAATTTGAGACCCAGTACGAGCTTAGGCCTTATATATTCGTCCCGGACGAGCATGTGGTTCTTTCATCCGCGATCCACCAGACATTCTGGGAGAAGCCAGAGCTGGCTCAGCAGCCATGTAACTTTCTTCCGAAGCATAATTTGCATCAGGGATATCCATGGAGAATGGGGCAGGTCTTGTATGGCGTGGCTCGCGTGATCGATCATCGAGAGCTTGGGTGACGCGAGAAATCTGCTCCTCAATTCTCTCCAGACGAGACATATATTGATCCTGATGCGAACGAGAATTTTGAGATTGACGGGCGTTCTGCGGACTTGCCTGGCTTCTTGGCGGACGAGAGGCAGAGCCGGACTGATAGCTCGAGGATTGCGAAGGTCGTTCAAAAGAGCGACGATCAGCAAAACCAGGAGATCTTTGAGCACCGCGCCCGAATGGTCGCTCGCTGATATAATCCTGTTCATAGGATGGTCCATGCGGGCCAGCCATGATTTGCAGTTGGCTTTCAATGTCTTCAATCGCGTGCAGAAGGTCCATTCGGGATTGAGGATTATGACGGGGCTGACGAGAAGCAGGAGACAATGGCATTCGTCGCTTTTGACGGCGACTGCGCGATCGAACAGGCCGACCAGCACTTTCGATGAAATCTCCCACGTCTCTTTCTGTCCGGAATGTCTCGTCAATCATGATACTGGTCAAACCCAATTTTGATTGCTCAAGATTCCTCACGGCGCAATGGCCAGCAAGAATCACAGCAATCGCGTACGAATAGCCTCTTTCTATGCACTTTCGAATTTTAGGGTAAATAAGCGGTTAATGATTCGTGCGAATTGCAAGAATTAGATCGTATCTTAAGATTTTGCTCACCATAAACTGTAAGGAATTAGAAAGAGATATGAGCTCGGAATTTGAGCTTTAACGAGGTTAAGATCTGCGATTTTACCTATTCGAGCTCTGCAGCTTTGGCTGGTAATAATTCGATAACATTCAGATAAGATGAAAAATTGCCAAAAGTTGGTTGGTGAAAAGCGGCTTAGAATGATGCCTGTGACATGGATCAAAACTTAAGTATGGTATAAGGCCTAGTATGAAAAAGAGCGAGATAGGATGTGGCAAGGTCCTGTCAATCGTCGAGGGCAGGTGTAGTAATAGTTAAGGAGTAACAGCCCGTGAACGAAGGCAAATTGGTTGAAACAGAAGGCGAAGATGTTCTTACAGCATCTACCAGTGATACAGGTCCGCTTTCTTACACAATCGGTGACCTCGCCAAGGAATTCGATGTCACATTGCGAACCTTGCGCTTCTATGAAGACAAGAATCTACTGAATCCTCGCCGTGAGGGTATGACCCGGATTTATTCGCGAAGAGATCGGGCGCGCCTGAAGCTGGTCTTGATGGGAAAGAAGGTTGGTTTCTCGCTAACTGAAATAAAAGATATGTTGGATCTGTATGACCTTCGAGATGGTCAGGTAACGCAGTTGCGGGTTGCTCTCGGCCGTTTTACAGAACAGATCGAGGTTTTGCAGCGCCAGCGTGATGATGTGGATCGGGCGATTGCCGATTTGGAACGCACGGTTGCGGTGGTGTCCGGCATGTTGCGTGAAAAAGAGAAAACAGCAGGATCGGAAGACTGATCTTGCTGATCCGCAAAACTCCGGTACACGATTTCAAACATTTTGCATTTTTGATCTCTTGTTTTAAAGCCCTGCTCCATTCATTGGGGTGGGGGCTTAGGTGTTTTACTTAAGGAGCAAAGGTGTTGGCTGGTGCCAATTCAGCCAAATCGAGTGCATGGTCATCGATCAGTCTTGTGGTTTTTACAGTTAACGGGTTGATCCGTGGTTTCTGAAGATGTTTCCCCAAAATCTTGTATCTGCCTGACTGAGCCAGAAAGTCAAATGCCCCCTACGTCATCTAAAGGAACTCGTACCAAATGACGGTGCGAACACGGCAAAGTTATGGGATTTTAGCCGTCTTTACCTTGTCTCAATCTTTCCGAGCAGATATATAATATCTAACGCTTACGCGAACGTAAGGTGTGATTAAGTGCAGTTTATCTCCGCTAATGTCTGATGAACCGCAATAATGAGAGATCGCAATACAACTTCTCTCTGGACCTCACTCAAAACGAAGCTAAGCTTTGGTTATGCATATTCTGGCTTGCGGTGAATCGAAACTGCATTGACCGGGCTGACAGGAGGAGAAATCGAGGATGCAAGTCTATAAAGCGCCTGTTGAAGAGAGCCTGTTTTTGCTCAAGGACCTGTTTGGTCTGGAGCAATTGACAAGCCTGCCCGGTTACGAAGAAGCAACAGAAGATCTGGTCGAGGCGATTTTGCGTGAAGGGGCAAAATTCTGCGAAGAGGTCCTGACCCCGCTCAACGAACCAGGAGATTCCAAGGGTTGCTCTCGAGCAGATGATGGATCAGTCTTGACCCCTCCAGGTTTCAAAGAAGCTTACCAGACTTATGCGCAAGGCGGATGGATGGGGCTTTCCGGCGACGTGGCTTATGGAGGGCAGGGGATGCCTTCGACCCTGTCGGTAATCATTAATGAATATATGGGGTCAGCCAATCTGTCCTTCTCAATGTATTCCGGTCTGACGCAAGGCGCATTTGCCGCCCTGAGTGTGCATGCCAATGACAAGATCAAGGCGCGCTTCCTGCCCAAAATGATGTCTGGTGAATGGACTGGCACCATGAACCTGACCGAAGCCCATTGCGGTACGGATCTGGGATTGCTGCGCACCAAGGCAGTTCCACAAGATGATGGCTCCTACAAGATTACCGGTACCAAGATCTTCATCTCCGCTGGTGACCATGACATGGCCGAGAATATCATCCATCTGGTCTTGGCCCGCATTGAAGGGGCACCAGAAGGCACCAAGGGAATTTCGCTCTTTGTTGTGCCGAAGTTCATTCCAGATTCTGACAACAATCCTGGTGAGGCGAATAGCCTTGAATGCGGTAAGATTGAAGAGAAAATGGGCATTCATGGTAATGCCACTTGCGTGATGAACTTTGATGGAGCCACTGGCTGGCTGGTTGGTGCAGAAAACCAGGGCCTCAAAGCCATGTTCGTGATGATGAACGAAGCGCGTCTCGGCGTTGCCGTTCAGGGTCTGACCCAGTCTGAAGCGGCCTACCAAAACGCGCGAGACTATGCTCTGGATCGTTTGCAAGGTCGTGCATTGACCGGTGCGAAAAATCCAGATGGTCCGGCAGATCCGCTGATTGTGCATGCCGATGTGCGCCGCATGTTGCTGACCATTCGTTCTTTCAATGAAGCTGCTCGCGCCTTTGCGATCTATACCTCAATTCAGTCCGACATCGCCCATAAGAGTGAAGACGAAAAAGCCCGTCAGGCAGCAGCAGACAAGTTGGCACTCTTCACGCCTGTTCTGAAAGGTGTGCTCACTGATTGTGGGTTTGAAAATGCCGTCTTGGCGCAACAGGTTTTCGGCGGCCATGGCTTCATCGAAGAAACCGGTATCAGCCAATATGTTCGCGATGCCCGCATCACCATGATCTATGAAGGTGCCAATGGCATTCAGGCGCTTGATCTGGTTGGTCGTAAGCTAATGGCCGATGGTGGCCGTGGCATCATGGAGCTGTTCCAGGAGCTGGGCGGTTACATTCAGGAGTGCTCTGAAAAAGAAGAGCTGGCTCCGTTCATTCTGCCATTGAAGCGTGGTGCGGAAGATTTGCAAAAGGCCACCATGTGGTTTGGTGAGAATGCCCTTGGCAACCCCGACCATGCGGGTGCTGGTTCGGTCGACTATATGCATCTCTTTGGGCATGTCATGCTCGGCTATATGTGGGCGCAGATGGCAGAAATCGCGTTGGCCAACGAAGATGAGAACCGCAAGGATTTCTTTGAAACCAAGCTCACCTTGGCGCGCTTCTTCATGGAACGCGTGATGCCACAAACCACCATGCGCCTGAAACGCATTCAGGCCGGTGCTGATTTGACCATGGCGATGTCCGCCGAAGCCTTCTGATTGCCTGCCTAGGCACTATAGTAGAATACAGCATCCAGCCGATATGCCGGGTGCACTTAGATCAAGATTGACGGAGAACCCATATGGCAGATGCATATATCTATGATCATGTGCGCACCCCGCGCGGGCGTGGCAAGGCTGATGGCAGCCTGCATGAAGTTCCGGCCGTGCAACTGGCGGCAGGAACTCTGAAAGCCATACAGGATCGCAACAATCTGGACACATCCTTGGTCGAGGATATTGTTCTGGGCTGCGTCGATCCAATTGGCGAAGCCGGTGGCGTTATTCCTCGCGCAGCAGCCTTCGCAGCTGATTACGCGCAGAGTGTTCCGGGTATGCAGATCAATCGCTTTTGTGCCTCTGGACTTGATGCCGTCAACATGGCAGCCAGTCAGATAATGGCTGGCGCTCACGACATGACCATCGGCGGCGGGGTCGAAGCCATGTCCCGTCTTGGCCTTGGCTCATCCGGAGGCTCCTGGTTCATGGATCCTGGCGTCAACGTACCATCATACTTCATGCCTCAAGGCGTCTCTGCCGATTTGATTGCCACCAAATATGGATTCAACCGCGATGAGGTTGATAGTCTGGCGGCGGAAAGCCAGAAACGTTCAGCCAATGCTTGGGACAATGGCTATTTCGACAACGCTGTCGTCCCGGTGAAGGACATCAATGGCGCGCTGATCCTCGATAAAGACGAGCATATGCGCCCAGGGACTTCCAAGGAAGATCTGGCTGGCCTTAATCCAAGCTTTGGCATGATCGGCGAGATGGGCGGTTTCAATGCTGTCGCATTGGATCGCTATCCGGAACTGGAACGGATTGATCATGTGCACCACGCTGGCAATTCATCCGGCATTGTTGATGGTGCTGCTGCTGTTCTCATTGGTAACAAGCGTGGCGGCAAGAATGCCGGGCTCAAACCTCGTGCAAAAATCCGTGCCTTTGCCAATATCGGTTCCGAGCCAGCTTTGATGCTGACTGGGCCATGCGATGTGACTGACAAGCTCTTCAAACGCGCCCGAATGTCGATGGATGACATTGATCTGGTCGAGATCAACGAAGCCTTTGCATCTGTTGTGCTGCGTTATCAGCAATATTTCGATCTTGATCCAGCCAAGGTCAATGTGAATGGCGGTGCCATTGCGATGGGTCACCCATTGGGTGCCACCGGGGCAATGATCCTTGGCACGGTGCTGGATGAATTGGAACGCCGAGATTTGAACACCGCTCTCGTGACCCTCTGCATCGGGGCTGGCATGGGCACCGCAACCATCATCGAACGCGTGTAAGAGGAGGAACGAGATATGACTGATTACACCAATTTCTCCATCGCAATCGATGATGATGCCATCGCTCTTGTCACTTGGAATATGTCCGACCGCTCCATGAATGTCTTCACTGTCGAAGTCATTCAGGAACTGGACAAACTGATTGATGATGTGACCGCAAATGATGCCATCAAAGGCGTGGTTTTCACCTCGGGTAAAAGCCAGTTTTCCGGCGGCGCGGATCTCACAATGCTGGAAGGTCTGCTCAAGCAATATCATGTTGAGAAAGTCAAATCCGACGAGACGACTGCGGCGACCAGACTGTTTGAAGAAAGCCGCAAGCTGACCCTTGTCTTCCGCAAGCTGGAAACATCAGGAAAACCTTGGGTCTCAGCCATCAATGGAATTTGCGCTGGTGGAGCTTGCGAATTATCGCTCGCCTGTCATGGTCGTGTGATGACTGATAAGGACAGTGCCAAGTTCGGTCTGCCAGAAGTCAAGGTTGGCCTCTTCCCGGGGGCTGGGGGAACCACCCGTATCCTACGCATGATGGACACGCAGGCTGGTCTTCAGTTCTTGATGAAAGGCTCCATGTTGAACGGCAAACGGGCTTTGGCTGCCAAAATTGTCGATAAGGTTGCTCCCAATCATCGCCTGGTGCCTGAAGCCAAGAAGATGATCAAGGAAGGCCTGTCTGCAATCAAGCCTTGGGATCAGAAAGGTTTCAAGCTGCCGTCAGGCCGTGTTTACTCTCCTGCTGGTTTCCAGATGTGGCCAGCGGTCGGTGCTATCTATCGTCGTGAAACCCACGATAATTACCCAGCCATTCGCTATATGCTACGCGCTGCCTATGAAGGTTTGTTGCTTGGTTTCGATGATGCACTGAAAGTGGAAAGCCGCTATTTCGCCAAGGTGATGGCGACGCCTGAAGCGGGCAATATGATCCGCTCGCTCTTCATCAATATGCAGGATCTCGGCAAAGGCGCGCGGCGTCCGGCTTCTGTTGGCAACCAACGCCTGAAGAAGATCGCAGTGATTGGTGCTGGTTTCATGGGTGCTGGTATCGCTCATGTCTCTGCCAAAGCTGGGTTGGAAGTGGTTCTGGTTGATCGCGATCAGGAAAGCGCTGATAAGGGCAAAGGCCATATTGAAGAGACATTGAAGAAAGCCATTGCCAAGGGTCGTAGCACCAAGAAAAAGGCGGAAAAGCTTCTGTCTCTAGTGACACCAACTGCCGATTATAATGATCTGAAAGGCTGCGATCTGGTGATTGAGGCGGTGTTTGAAAATCCGGCGCTGAAAGCCGAGATCTTCGAGAAAGTGGAAGCCGTGGTCGGTCCGAGCTGCACGATTGCCTCCAATACCTCGACCCTGCCAATCACCGAACTTGCCAAGTCCATCAAAAGCCAAAGCAAGTTCATTGGCATTCATTTCTTCTCACCTGTAGAGAGAATGATGCTCGTGGAGATCATCAAAGGCAAACGGACCGGTGATAAAGCCATCGCCAAGGCACTGGATTATGTTTCCATGATCAAGAAGACGCCGATCCTCGTCAATGATGGTCGCGGTTTCTATGCCAACCGTTCGGTTCTTGGCTATATCCGAGAAGGCCACCTGATGTTGACCGAAGGTGTACCAGCTCCGATGATCGACAATCTCGCCAAACAGGCAGGCATGCCGGTCGGGCCATTGGCACTGAATGATGAAGTGGCGCTGGAACTGGCCTGGAACATTCTGGACATGACCAAAAAGCAACTGGGTGACAAGGCTGTTGATCTCAATCAGCATGCTCTACTCAAAAAGATGGTTGTCGATGAAGGTCGTCTGGGCCGCAAGAACGGCAAGGGCTTCTACGATTATCAGGGGCGCAACAAGGCGCTGTGGCCGGGTCTGAAAGACATACCAGAGACCATCTTGAACCCCGATAATCTTAACAAAGCCGAACTGAAGGATCGCTTCCTTGTTGCTCAAGCTTTGGAAGCTGTACGGGTCTGGGAGGATGGCGTTCTGGAAGATGTGCGCGAAGGCGATGTCGGCTCCATTCTAGGCTTTGGTTTTGCACCTTTCACCGGTGGTGTCTTCTCATATATCGATACCATGGGTACCCCGGCATTCCTCGAGAAATGCAAGAAGCTGCATCGCAAATATGGTGATCGTTTCAAGCCAACCAAACTGTTGAAAGATATGGCGAAGAACAATGAGACTTTCTATGGACGCTTCCCACCAGAGGGGGGCAAACCGACCAAGCGCGAAGCGGCGGAATAATAGGTTCAGCTACTGTACCAGAAACAAGCCAGCCTTCTTCTGGAGGCTGGTTTTCTCTTGCAAATCACAGCCATGCAAAATCAGCAAGAACAGTCAGGCAGATTTGAACTACACTTCCTACTCTGCGTCCAGATCATCCGCTAGAGTGGACGTTTATCAGGAATCGAGCCGACCTTTCAAAAAGCCTTTCAAGCTGTCATCAAGCAAAATCTGCTGACCACAATGGCCTTGCTGTTGCGCCATCTCGCCTGAAATTTTCATCCGTAATCTGGTTTAAATGACGATTGCTCCGTCTGGTCGGTATCAGACGGAGTTTTCTATTGAAGATACTTTTATTGATGGCTTGCATTTGGGATAGTGCTATTGTGAATAGAATTTAATTGACCTATCGGTATAGAATGTGGATACTTGATTCCAATTTAGCTCCAGCTGTCAAATGACAAGTTGAAAGGGCCTCTGGGTGGATCAAAAACCGCATATTGATTATTACTTTACGACCATTTCCTCTTTTGCCTATTTGGGCCATTGGGCGTTTCAGGAATTGGTCAAGCAAACGGGTTGCACGGTGAGTTATAAACCGGTGCAACTGGGTAAGGTTTTTGCAGCCAGTGGTGGATTGGGTTTTGGGGATCGCCATCCAGCTCGGCTGAGAACACGAAAGCTGGAATTGCAGCGCTGGAGTGCCAAACGCGGTCTGGATATGAACCTGGACCCGAAATACTTCCCGACCAATCCGGCATTGGCTGACTGTGCAGTCATTGTTCTGCAAAATAGAGGCATTGATCCTGCACCCTTCATGGGTGAAGTCATGCGCTGCGTCTGGGTGAAGGAGCAAGATATCGCTCAATCTGACACTGTGGCACATGCGCTTGCGGATTGTGGATTGGATGCTGCTTCAGTGCTCAGTGATTCCGGACAGCAGGAAATACTGGATCTCTATGAAACAAATACCACGGATGGTATCGATCTCGATATCATTGGATCACCATCCCCTGTTTATCAGGGAGAAGCGTTTTGGGGGCAGGACAGGTTCGAGTTGCTGCGAGATGCAATAACCTCCGGTCGGCCACCATACGAAGCGGGCTAACAGTCCCTGCCAAGAATAATAATAACCAGCCAGCCGCTTACTCCCCACCCAAGCGGCCAAATAGCAGCCCTGAAGTCAGGGCTGCTTTTTTATGCTCCGTTGCAAAATTTAGGGGACTTTACGATAGAGTTGGATCTCGCCAAACTGTCATCAACAAGATGATGAGGACATATGATGGTGAAGACACTGTATTTGCCCGGAGCGGTCGGAAATGCGCAATTCTGGCACCCAGTCGCAGAGCGATTGGGTGGAGATTATGAGCTGATTTCCTGGCCTGGTCTGGGAGAGGAACCGGCGTGTGAGCATATCAACTCCATTGATGATCTGGTTGATATGGTTTGTGAGAAGATTTCCGAACCTGTCAATCTGGTGGCTCAATCCATGGGAGGCTATGTCGCAATCAAAACGGCATTGCGGCATTCCGATAAAATTCAGAAGCTGGTGTTGACCGTGGCATCAGGGGGAGTGGAAGTTGCGGATCTTGGCGGCTCGAATTGGCGTGGGGACTATCGAGAAGCCTTTCCAAAGGCGGCCAGATGGATAGAGGAGCCAACCCTGGATCTAAGCGATGCAATCCGGCAACTTACCATCCCGGCATTGCTTATATGGGGGGATCAGGACCCGATCAGTCCAGTAGCAGTAGGTGAGCGCCTGAATAAACTGCTACCCAACAGTCATCTTGAAATCATCGCTGGTGGAGATCATGATCTAGCCAAATTCCATGATAAAACTGTCGCTGCGCTCATCAAGGATCATCTCAATAAAACATAGAGCCAATCTCGTGTCACCCTGCCATAGTCTTGGCGCATAGCCTTGCTAGACCATGGTGCGAATCGAGCGTCCTAACTAATCCATTATCAGCCGTCCTTCGAGGGAGAGTTGACATGTCCTATCCTGTTGCAACGCTATTGAGCCTGACACTCTTGGCAACCAGTGCCGGGGTAACATCATCCTTGGCTGTTTCCAACGATGATGAAGCCAGTCAGCGCTACAGCTTTCAAACGATTGCGGGCGGAACCTTGCGTATGGACCGCCAGAGCGGGATTGTTGAATTGTGTGACAAGCAGGGGGCTGATTGGGTTTGCAGTGACTTGAAGGAGTTGCAGAATGCACAGGATCAGCAGGCAGCTTTATTGGATGAAATTACACGTCTGGCCAATCTTAATGCGATGCAGAGCAAGCAAATGCAGGATTTGCGTCAGCAGCTGGATAGTCTTTCGCAGCGCTTGGCAAAGTTGGAATCACACCCATCTGATGAGGCCATGCAGCCCAAAAGCCCAAATGCGCAACAACTGCCGAAAACTCCGGTGCCTGTTGAACCAGACAAGGGTTTGACCGAGCAGGATGAAGAGGGCGCCCATTTTGAAGAGTTTCTGGATCGCAGTGAGCGTTTGTTCCGCCACTTCTTTGGTTTGGTAAAGGAGTTCAAGCGTGATCTGGCAGACGAGCGAGCCTGAGAACCTCTTACGTAGCTTTGGACCTATATTTCGATTTTTGAGCTGGACAGTGCGCGGATTGCTTCTTGAGCAAAGTCTGGAATTGCCTCCGATTTGCGGGTGGTATGATTAAGGATCATGGCCGTTGCTTCATTCACGGCGCAAAGTTTGCCGGTTTTGAGATTGAAAATATCATAGCGCTTGGAAAAGCTCTTCGAGCGGGACGCAATGAAGCTGGTACGCAATTCAAAGATATCCCCCAGTCTCAATGGCTCAAACACACTGAGGCGCATTTCTACTGCAACCCGGCCAAATCCGCGCTCACCGAGCCAACCGCCAGACAGACCGACCAGCTCCCAGGCATGGGACGCTGCATCCGAGACGCAGGAAATATAGGCTTGGTCCCTTGCCACGCCATCTTTGCCACAATGCTCTGCTCGCACCACGCCGCGTGAGGTAACCGGGAAGCCTTGAGCCTCGCGCACTTGGCGGGTGATATCTGTATCTTCCAAGGAATGCAGAAGAGAGCGGCTCACTGCTCTTGGATCAAGAGGTTCGGTAACATCAGAGAATTCGCCGATAGCCTGCTCAGAGTAATAGTCAATTGCCGTGGCTGCCAGTCGTCCGCTGTGGGTTTCAAGCATGATATGTTGCAAGACGGTCCCGCTGTCATCGCTGGAGACAAACGAAGACTGAATGGCCACCTGTTCTCCACCTCGTAATTCTGCGTGATAGCGAACGTGACGACGCGCACGCGGGCTGAGCTGCTCGTCCAATCCAATCAATGTCTGAAAAACCAAGGCCGCATCATCAAATTTTGAATAATAGAATTGCACATTCATGTGGTCATTTTCATCACATTCCCAGGTATTGACGAAGGTCTGTAATGTTCGAAGAGCGGGCATGATTGGTCCTATTGTCTATAAATGATTGTATCGGCCTATTGGGGCTTGTTATGAGTTTTCTGATTGGGCTGAATCAAAGCATTGTTTTAGAAAATCTTCGCAATGGCGAAGCGCTTTGCGTCCCATCTCGATGTCGAAAAGCGGAAAGACATGACAGCCTCCTGGATAGAGTGCCAATTGGTTCGGGCTGGTTACAGTCTCCAATCGCTCATGAAGGAACAAACTGTCATCGAGCAACAGATCCTGGGTTCCCGCGGTGATCAGGCAAGGAGGAAGATGTGTAAGATCGCCATAAAGCGGTGAAATATCCGACTGGTACCAATCCATCTTGGCGGCATCGCCAGATAGATAGCGTTGCCTGAACTGGCCGATATCATCACTGTTTAAGACCAGCTTTTCCTCACCCCAATTGCGGACAGATGGTGTCAGAGTCAAATCATAAACGCCGCATACCAGATTGGCTCCACAAAAAGCATGGTCAAGATCTCTGGCCTTCAGTCTCAATAGCGTACAAAGCGAAAGATGAGCCCCGGCACTTTCGCCGCCAATTGCAAAACGAGTAATGCCATAACGCTCAGCGCCTTCATTTAGGAACCAACGAGCTGCTGCTTCACAATCATCTTGCGCAGCGGGGTATGGATGCTCTGGAGCAAGGCGATAATCGACAGAAATGCAAAGGCATGAACAGGCATTTGCAATGTCTTGCAGCATTGGGTCTTGCATGTCGGCAGCACCGAAGGTCCAGCCACCACCATGAATATGTAAATAAGCGCTATCAACCTTTCGTCCATCTGACGGAAAGATAAGCCTTAGTGGAACGGGTGTTATCGTGTCTTCGATAGTTAAGTTTTCGGCATGAGGAGAGTGCGGTTCAACAGGGAAAACACCTGCGCCATTTCTTCTTGCTTCCCGAATTTGGGGTTCAGTGAATTTCCAGATCCAGGGACCATTGCTGAGGGTCCCGATGATCCAGTCGTTCAGACGTATGACGTCTTCTTCAACAGGTGTTCGGGCTGCCAAAACCGCACCGGTATCGTAAGGAGATGGAGGAAAATTGAAAGACATGAAGCGCTCTCGATTGTGTTGTGAAAGGCAACCTAGCGCAAGGACGGAAAACCAACAAGTGTTCGTATAATTCTTATCTCATGTGAAGAAAAGATACTGGACCAGCAGGCCGATTTTCAATGTTTGAGGCGTATCAGACTTTAGGATTAAGCTCGGATTCAGTTGAGAGATAGCAGTTTGAAAGACAAAAATGCCCAGAATGGCGTGTTTTTCTCCCCATGAGTTGGAGAATATTGAGAAAACGCAAGGACTTTCTTTGGATACAGGGCTAACTTGATGCTTGGAACTTGCCAATTGCTCGCTGACATTCCATAGTTCAAAAGAATGAATATATGCTGATTTGTGTGGTGGAGTGCTTGGCCGGGGCCGCGCCATGTCAAGGAATTTCAACGCCTTAGGGTTTGCAATTCATAACCCTCTGTTATAGTGCATATCCTGAGGGCAGGGCTGACCGGGTATGGTCTTGGTTTTCAAGACGGGTTGGTTACATCTTTTATGCGTGAGGCGAGCTGCAGAATTTGGCAGGTCTGTAAGAAGCTGTTTCACGAATTTTGCGAGCAGGCAAGATCATGATCGTGCATGCTCCGGCAGCTGTTGGGGGAGGACCGAGAGTGCAACAGGCGTCTCTGAATATTATCATCGCCGATGACCATCCATTATTTCGTGGTGCTTTGCGCCAGACTTTGGAAACAATTTTCGAACAGATCGCTATCCATGAGGCCGGTACACTGGAAGAAGTCGGTGGCAAGCTGGAAATTTCTGACGATGTGGATCTGGTTCTGCTGGATCTCTCCATGCCCGGTGTTCGGGGCTTCTCCGGATTGCTGTATTTACGCGCTCAATATCCTTCCATCCCGGTGGTGATTGTTTCTGCCAGTGAGGATGTACCAACCATTCGTCGCTGTATGGAATTTGGCGCCTCCGGCTTCATTCCAAAATCTCTGTCCATTGAAGCAATCGCGCAAGGTATTCGTGCAGTTTTGAACGGCGAAACATGGGTACCAGAGACCATTGATCTGAATTCACCTTATTCGGATGAGATCACCGATCTGGTAGAGCGTCTGAACACGCTTACACCTCAACAGGTGCGTGTATTGATGATGCTGTCTGAGGGCCTGCTCAACAAGCAGATCGCCTATGAGTTGAGTGTCTCCGAAGCAACGGTAAAGGCACATGTTTCAGCGATCTTGCAAAAGCTCAATGTCGATAGCCGTACGCAAGCTGTGATTGCTGCGGCAAAGATCGAAGCCGGGCAGTGGCAATCCGTTATGTCAACATCATGATCAGGACATAAGCTGGAGTTTTGAAACCCGTTGGCATCACCGACGGGTTTCTTTTTGCCCATGGAAGTGTGGATCTTATTCATCCAATGCTTCAGTTGCTTTTTCACGTTTTACCGAGCTATGCCATTGGTTCAAGAGCGCACGCAATTGAGCTGGTTTCACCGGCTTGTTAAGAACTTGCATGTCCTTGGAGCGAGCTTCATCACGAACATCTGCGGTGCGGTCAGCCGTAATCAGGCTGGCTGGCAAATCCTTACCCAGCTTCCAACGCAGTTTGACGCACAGTTCTGTGCCCAACATCTCATCCAGATGATAATCCACGAGCAATCCGTCAGGTTTATGCTCCGCCTGTGCTACCAGTTTTTCGGCATCGGGAAGGTTGCCAGCTGTGATGACATGGCAACCCCAACCTTCCAGCATGGCACGCATACCCTCCAGAATGACAGGCTCGTTGTCAACGCAAAGCAGACTGAGGCCGCTGAGCGGTTGATTGCCCAGGGCTTTGGGGGCTTCAAGGCGCCGCGCGCTATGAAGAAGACGAAAAGCAGGAATCGTTACAAAGAATGCGGAGCCTTTGTTAGGCTCGGAGCGCAATTCGATGGGATGTTCCAGAACACGGGAAATGCGATCTACGATAGACAAGCCAAGGCCCAGGCCAGCAGCGACTCTTGCTCCCTCGTCCAGACGCTGGAATTCCTGAAAAATTTCACTTTGCTTGGCTTCGGGAATACCAAGGCCGGTGTCATAGACACGCACTTCAATAGCGCCTTCCTTGCGACGGCATCCCACTACCACACGGCCCTCTGGGGTGTATTTGATGGCATTGGATATGAGATTTTGAAGGAGGCGGCGCAGCAAGTGCTTGTCGGATCTGACGTGAAGCCCGCAAGACAGGATTCGCAGATCAAGCCCTTTTTCTTCCGCCTGATGTTTGAAATCAATGCGGAAGCGATCCAGCAATTCATCAATCGGGAAGGCAGAGAGCTGGGCTTTCATGGCACCGGAATCAAGACGTGCGATATCAAGCAAGGCTCCCAGAATATCCTCCACTGCTTCCATGGAGCTGTCGATATGTCTGGCCATCTGAGCTTCGTCCGGTTTTTTCAGATCGGGGTCCAGTCGATTAACCAGAGCTGTCGTGTAGAGCCTTGCAGCATTCAATGGCTGCATGATGTCATGACCGGCTGCCGCCAAAAAGCGTGTCTTGGAGATATTGGCTTCTTCCGCTTCCTGTTTGGCAGTACGAAGCGCATCATTCACATGCATCAATTCGCGTGTCCGGTCCTTGACCCGTCGTTCAAGTGTCTCATTGGCTCGCTCCAATGCTTTCTCCGCACGAACCCGCTCAGACACATCAGTAAAGGTGATAACAATGCCTCCTTCTGGCATGGCATTGGAGCGAATATCCAACGTCAGACCGGAAAGCTTCATACTCTCCTGATAGGTTGCCAATTGCACAGCCAAAAGATCAATTCGTTGATTGACCAATTGGTCTCGAGGGCCATCTCCCAATTCGCCCTGTTCAGCAATGTAATGCAAAATGGATAGGAGTGGAGTACCGACCTGACCGAATTCTGGTGGGATATTGAGAAGATCCCGGAAAGGGCGATTCCAAAGGGTCAGGCGCAAATCATTATCGAACACCGCGATGCCTTGCCGAACATGATTGAGTGCAGTTTGCAACAGATCACGATTGTATTGCAGAGCTTCGGATGCATCATCCAGAAGCTTCATTGTTCCTTTGGGGGCGGTTTCACGACGTTTGAGCAACAGGCTCATCAGAAGTCGCGAGGAGGCGGATCCAATGGCCGAAGCAAGCAATTGCTCTGCAAAACGCAGGAAATGAGGATCAACCTCCATATCCCGCTCATAGACCATATCTCGCTGTTGGGCATGAGCACGGAAAGAGCGCTCGGTTCGTTCGGCACCCAGATAACGCGCGACCATATCTTCCAGGTCTCCGACGCGAATGGTGCTGCGCCATAGGCGAAGAGCAGGAGGGGAACGCAATTCATCCGGTACAAAGACATTGGCTTGCAATCGCTCGATCGGGCGAGGGGAACGAGACACGGAGCCGGCAGAATAAGCAATTACATTGAATAAAAGGCTCCAGAAAACACCGTGAACAAGCGGTGGCATATCTGTGCCGAACAGGGATTGTGGAGAGAGGAAATCCAGATGAAATGGACCATCAGCCAAAAACCCCGCTGGCAACAGGCCGGATTGCGCGAACATTGGCAGCAGAAGTGTATAGCTCCAGACAAAGAAGCCCACGGAAAGACCCGCAATGGCACCACGTGCCGTTGCTCGTTTCCAGATCAGACCACCCAACAAGGCAGGCATGAATTGTGCCATTGCAGCAAAGGCCAAAAGTCCGATCTGGGCAAGGGCGGTATTATTGACCGCTGTTCGATAAAAGGCATAGGCGAGGGTGAAAACCAGCAGGATAGAAAGGCGCCTGACATTCAAAAGCAGTCGGCCCATATCTGGCGCGTCAATGGCATTGTCGGCATGTCGGCGTAAAATGAGCGGGATCACGATATCATTTGATATCATGATTGCCAAAGCGACCGAGGAGACAATGACCATTGCAGTGGCGGCTGATAGTCCACCAATGAAGGCAATCAATGTGACCAGGTCGGCTCCCGCTGCCATGGGCAATGTCAAAACATAGCTGTCAGGGTCTATCACGTCACCAAAACGGATATTCCCTGCAAGTGCAATGGGAATGACAAAAAGGTTGATACCGATCAGATAGAGCGGAAACATCCAGGTTGCGCGTTTAAGGGATTGTTCGGACGTGTTCTCGACGACTGCGACATGGAATTGTCGTGGCAGCAAAAGGGCAGCCCCGGCGGAAAGCAGGATCAAAACCATCCAATTGATGGCATCAGGTCCACCATTTGGCCCCAGAATGGAAAGGTTTGCTTCCGCAGCCTGTGCCAAAAGATCGCGAGGTCCGTCAAAGATCGAGAAAGTAACGAACAGGCCAACCACTATGAAGGCGATCAGCTTGATGATCGACTCGGTCGCTATTGCCAGGATGAGGCCGCCTTGATGTTCGGTGGCATCTGCATGGCGTGTGCCAAACAGAATGGCGAAAACTGCCATGGCTATGGCGACAAAGAAAGCAATATCAGCAAGCACCGGCAATTGACCGTCGACGAATTTGATATGCATATGCGCCATCATGGTTGCAACCGATGTTGCCACTGCTTTCAGTTGCAAGGCGATATAGGGCATCGTGCCGACAACGGCGATCAATGTGGCGACGGCAGCAACTGCCTGACTTTTGCCATAACGCGCACCAATAAAGTCGGCAATGGATGTAATGCGTTCTGCTTTTGATAGCCGAATGATGCGGCGGACCAATGGGTATCCAAGCGTGAAGACTATGATTGGGCCTACATAAACTGTCAGGAAATCAAGACCGGAAGATTTCGCCAGTCCAACCGATCCGAAGAAGGTCCAGGATGTGCAATAAACTGCAAGTGAAAGAGCATACAGGTTGGGGTTGCGTTTATTGGGTGCCTGCACACGTGCACGATGGTCGCCATAGGATGCAATTACGAATAACAAGCCGATATAAATCAGGGTCGTGACAACAACCATCCAACCTTGCAGCATGCACTCTTTCCTTGTTTGAACCGGTATGTGACGGCATTCGGACATAAGCTTATGATTCTATAGCATAGCATTTAACAGAGCTGCATTTTTTCCACGCCAACTGGTCGATAGACCAATCGCAAAGTCTTGAAATCCGCCAAAATCACTAGCCTGATCCGCTCGCTTTCCCTCCCAGCTTTGCGTTTGGTCAAAGCGTTCGGAGACAAGGCTGGCTATTCTGCGTGAAAAATTGGCTGTTTCCTGCGTCTTCTCAGCTTGTGAGGACGTTGTATGGCAATCAGCTGAAGAGAAAAAATCTGTCGTATCTTGTCTCCACATGATGTTGAAAACGGGATGACAGGACAAACAAGAGACCGGGCGAGCATGACTGAGACTGGCTCCAAAGAACAAATGCATGGGCATCGTGGCCATCCGTCTATGGGTAGTGGGGAACCCAGAGAGTTCCGTCCTCTTAAGAATATCGATGTGCGGCTTATGTCCTTGTTGGATATGGCAGCCGATTCCATCGTTTTGATGGATGCACAATCCCGCATTCTGCTCTACAACAAAGCCAGTGAAGCCCTGTTTGGTTTTACAGCAGAAGAAGTTATCGGGAAGAGTGTCAATATCCTGATGCCTCCCAAATACTCTCGCCATCATGATGCCTATGTCGACACCTATTTGGAAACGGGACGGCATTCCATCATTGGCATTGGACGTGAAGTACAGGGTCGCCACAAAGATGGAACGGTATTTCCTTTCGATCTGTCCGTTGGAGTGGCGCAGACCGAAGACGGGCCGCAATTCATAGGTGTCATGCGGGATTTGAGAGAACGCAAGCAGGCGGAAGGACGTCTGCGCGATCTCCAGGCCGAATTGAACCAGATGACCCGTATTAATGCGATGGATGAAATGGGGGCGACTGTCGCCCATGAACTGAACCAGCCTTTGACGGCCATCATCCTTTATCTGCAGGCGATTGAACGTAAACTCATAAGCAGCCAGAAGAAGTCCGAAGACAGTCTGGATGCTGAGGATATTGAAAAACTGGTTGATCTATCCCGCAGAGCTATTCAGGAAGCTCAGCGAACGTCATCATTGTTGCAACGCATACGCTCCATCATTGAGAAGGAAGAGCCTGAACGGATTTTATGCGATATGGCAGCAATCATTGAGCGCGCCAAAAAATTGGCTCAGGTCGGTTTTGCGGTTTCAGATGTTGAAATCAAGGTTCAGTGCCAAGAGGTCTTGCCTCAAGTGCTGGTTGATCCGGTACAGATCGAACAGGTTTTCCTCAATCTGTTCCGAAATGCATTCCAAGCCATGCGCACGCAGGAATATCGATCCATTCACATAGACCTCTTGTTGAACCAAGCAAGTAGGGAAAGAAACTCCAAGCTCCAAATTCGTTTTACCGATAATGGCCCTGGCATCAAACCGGAACAGCGTGACTGTCTCTTCAGAGCGTTCTCAACTGCGCGACGGAATGGAATGGGATTGGGCTTGGCCATTGCTCGCTCGATCGTTCAGAATCATGGCGGTAGCCTCGAACTCGCTCCCTATGATCCTCAAACCGCCGGTGCCTGTTTTGTCTTGTCTTTGCCTGTTGCTTTGGACCCGCCCGAGACCCGGATCGGGAAACAAAAGGATGAAACAGGGCAACCTCTCTCCAATCTTTTGATCAAGCGCAAGACAGACGGGGGAGAGAATGTCTAGGAATTTGATGATTGAACCCCCAGTCTTACCAGGACTGGCTTGCTTAGCCACTGTTGCCAGAAAGCGAAACTGGCGCGCTCCAACAGGCCATGCCACCATGCGGGCTGGCAGCTGAAGTTGCCAACGGCCTGTTCGTCTGGCGCTTTCCATAAGGAATAAACAATGACAACAAGTCTTCACCCAACGATCCATATCGTCGACGATGATCCTGCAGTTCGTGACGCTTTATCTGTCTTGTTTGAACTGGAAGGTTATCAGGTTGAAACCTTTGCCGACGGCGATGATTTTCTGGCCAGGTTAAAAGATATCTGCCCGTCTGCTGTTTTGCTTGATGTGCATATGCCGGGCCGTTCTGGTCTGCAGGTTCTGGAAGAAATGTCAGCTCGCCATTGCGGAGCACCTGTGCTTATCATTTCTGGCCAGGGCGATATTCCTATGGCCGTATCCGCTATCAAACAAGGTGCACATGACTTCATTGAAAAACCTTTTGATGGAACCGCTGTGGTTGAACGGATTGAGGCAATCATCGAAGCGGCCCATAAGGGGCTCAAGGAAGGTGAGAATAATCTCATCAACTGGACCTTCCCCGGTGCTGACAGCTTAACCCCGCGTGAGCGCGATGTTCTGCTGCAAATCACCCAAGGGGCATCAAACAAGGAAGCAGGGCAGAGCCTTGCCATTTCTCCTCGCACCATTGAAGTGCACCGTGCTCGTATCATGGAGAAACTGAAGGCCCGCAATACCGCAGATCTGGTGCGCATTGTTCTCACCGGCCATTAGATTTCAGATCGCCAATGGCTTTGCACCTTGCTGGTGTCTATCAAACCGGTGGAATCCTTTCCGCCAAAAGATCAAGAGGTTGGTTCGATCCGGGCCAACCTCTTTTGAATTGCGAAAAAATTGCCTGCTTCCTACTACTTTTTTCGAATTTACCACTTTTCGATTACACCCTTCGTAAAAATACGTGCTATAGCTATTCTTACAAGATGCAGATTGCGATAGATTAAGTGATGTCGTATAGGTGCATCAGATATCTCCGTAACACAAAGGTCGGTTCAGCTGGTGCTGGATGGATCTGGAAAGAGGGATATGTCACAAGAGCGCGTATTTTCAGTTGTGGACCCCTATATGCAGCCCAATGCAAGAACAATGCAGACTTCTGAAAGTGCTTCGGCTGAAGCCAGAAATGGTATGTCTCGTCAGTTTTCTCGACATAAGCAGTTTCCGGCCCACGGAGTAATCTTTTTCGAAGGAGATCCGGCGAGCAATATCTACGAAGTCGCTTCTGGTTCTGTCATGCTCTACAAGCTGCTTCCCGATGGGCGTCGCCAAGTGGTTGAAATCCTCGGGCCTGGCGATTTGTTCGGTGTTCCCGCCGGCGAAGTCTATGATGTATCAGCAGAAACTCTAACGGAAACCCTTGTGCATCTGATGACGCGCAAGGAGGCTGAAAATTCGGACTCCATGCAAGAGCATATGAAAAAGTGCCTCGTATCTCAGGTGCAGAACCTTCATGAGCATGCCGTACTTTTGGGTCGTAAATCTGCTCACGAACGTGTTGCATCCTTCCTGATGCGCTTTGTTCCAAGCCGGGGTGATTTCACCTGCATTGGCCCTCAGGACGATGTAGATGAGTCTGTAGTAACCCTTAATATGACACGTCAGGAGATTGCGGATTTCCTGGGCCTGACCATCGAGACCGTCAGCCGCGTTCTTTCTGACATGAAGCGCCGCAAGGTCATTACTATGGAGAAACAGGACCGTATCCGTGTGATGAATGTGTGCGGACTTTGCCATTTGACAGGTAAATATTGATATAGATATTTATACGTATTTTTATTGGGATATCCACACGGATAGCGTTCAGAATAGTCCAAAATAAAACCCGCAAAATGCGGGTTTTTGTGTTTCTTGAACCAGTCTACAGCGGGTTTGTCTCCGATCAGACTGCGACGGAATGGCGACCTTTGCCTTTATGTAGATAGGCATCAAAGGCAGCTGCAACCAGACGAACCAATGGTCGTCCTTCATGGGTCACTTCGACAATGTCACCATTGCGCTTTGCGACCCCGTCTTCGATCAATTCGTCAAGATAACTGTATGAACTGGCGCGGATGGCTTCCAGATTGACATTGAAGTCCTTGGCAACAGCTGCGATATCGACTGTATAAGCGGTCATGATGGACATGATGATTGCGGCGCGTGCACGGTCATCTGAATCCATGGCAAGTCCGCGAGCTATGGGGAGTTCTCCGCTTTCAACAGAACGTACCCAGCCACCAAAATCAGGACTGTTCTGAATATAGCCTTGCGGCATCTTGCCAATGGAAGAAGCGCCAAGACCGATCAGGATTTCGGCTTCATCGGTGGTATAACCTTGAAAATTGCGTCGCATGGAACCTTCGCGAGCGGCAATAGCCAAAGGATCGTCGGATTTTGCAAAGTGATCGAGACCAATCTTCTCAAAACCATAGTCTGCCAGTGCCTGACAGGCGTCATCAAACAAGGCAATCCGTTCTTCTGCGTTTGGCAGCAACTCCTCTTTGATCAGTCGCTGATGTTTCTTCATCCATGGCACATGAGCATAGCCGAACAGAGCAAGGCGTGTCGGATTGAGACTTGCGGTCAGATCAACAGAATTGCGAATGGTTTCGCGGGTCTGATGGGGTAACCCATACATCAGGTCCAGATTGATTTCCTCAATGCCAACGGCGCGTAAGGCTTCAACAGATGCTTTGACAATCTCATATGGTTGCACGCGACCAACGGCTTCCTGCACTTTGAGATCAAAATCCTGCACACCAAGACTGGTGCGATTAATGCCAGCGAGCCGTAAGGTCTCTGCCAACTCTGGTGTCACCGTGCGTGGATCGAGCTCAATGGCATGTTCCATGTCATCCGTGAAAGTGAAATGCGTTTTCACAGCCTCTACAACCCGCAAAAAAGCGTCACGTGGCAGAATGGAAGGTGTACCGCCACCCCAGTGGATATGAGAGACAGGCTGTTGCTTGGGTAGTTTTGACGCAACAAGCTCCACTTCGCGAACCAGCATATCCGCGTAATCCTGAAGTGGCTTTTCTTTTTGCGTGATCTTGGTATAGCAACCGCAATAATGGCACATGGACTGGCAGAAAGGGACATGCAGATACAATGAGATCGGCACTGATGGGTCCACACTTTTTAGCCATTCAGCATAGATGTCTCGTCCAAAGTCGGCGTCAAAATGCGGAGCAGTGGGATACGAGGTGTAACGCGGCACAGCACGCGTTGCATATTTCAAGGTCACGTTGGTCATGGCTGCATTTAGCTCCCCAGCACCAAAAACGGCTTTGACTTCAGTCAAACCTTACCGATTTGTCATATGGAACAGTGCGTATATATCGCTTTCATGCCACCGATTTCCAACGCAAGACCAATCAAGGACTATCGAGAAAAAACTGCATTGGTGGTTGTGGTGAGAATGCGCAGGGGAAGGGTTGCAGTATTGGCGACCTGACTGCCAAGGCTTTGTTGTTTGACACCTGCTTCCAGGGCCTCCAACGGACTTTCTTCTTGTAGACCTTTCAGAAGATTGACCAAGGCAGGAGAGGTCGCGACAGTAAAATGGTTCAGGCTGTCCCCACCTTTGAAATCGGTGACGTCAACGACACTGATACCTGGATGTGCGATTTTTTCCAAATCAATGTTATTGCCAATGCGCTGTTCTTTGCCAGTGAGAAAACTGGATATTTCAAGCGCTTCATCTTTTTGCGAGGCGAAAATCATGAAAGGGCGTGGCAAGGGGCGAATGTGATCCAGTTGATTGTTAAATACATCGATATCAATATCAGGAGAGAGCAAAATAACTCCATTCACCTTGGAAAGTATCGATTTGCGACCGCTGATGTGGATTTGGCGCAAGCTTTCCATAAGCAAGCTTGATCCCATGGAGTGGGCTACAAGTGTAATTTGATCGACGCCAGATTTGTGTAGCTGTTCAATGACATTGACCAGATTGTCTCTGGATACGATCACGCTATCGCGGTCATAAACATAAAGGCCGGTTTTCCCTGCGCTTGGCCAGGAAAACAAAACCATGGGTGAGGGCATTTCATAATCATGGCGCAACTGAGCCACTCGATAGAGACCCTCGGCAAAATTGGTATTGTAGCCATGGATGAAAAGAATGACCTCCTTCTTGCCGCCGGGAGTAAAGGACTGACTTTTGATGAGATCTTGCGATAGTGACGCGCGAAAATCTTGTGGTGACGACAGAAGGGCACTTTTGGCCGTCACGAAATGACGGGTCGGATTGACTTTGCCCGTGGCCCATTCAATCTCGCCAACTTTATGATTGGGAGGAATGCTGATCTCAAAGCGGCCATAGGAGATTTCTTCGCTGCGCTCAGGTCCGAAGGACAGGTATTTTGTTCCTTCTTCTCGCTGTCGGTTGGTGGCGACAAAAACAGTTTTCAGTTCAATATCAGCAATTTGGGGTATATCAGGCGTGGCATGGCTCAGGCTCCCTCGTGAAGCACACCCTGCCAGAAAGATCATCAGAAGCAGCACCAAAGGGAATGTAACCACTGAACGATCCATATGAATGCCGGAAGGGTGGTGAATTGGCCCCATGAAATACAGCCTCAATTGCGCAAAATACCTGACTGAGCTTTACAAAGCAAAACGATGATCTGCATGGTCATCGAACATCAGCGCACTATAATGCATCTTTGATAGAAGCGAATAACTTTTTGTTACGACGACCAACAGCTTGGCTCATTGAGTGTCGAGGCCGGGAATGTCTTTCATATTCTGCAACCAAGGAAGGGATGAGCGGAGGAATTTCAGGATTTTGGGAAGCAGGTCAGTCTTTTCCTTCATGACCCCGACACGCAGATTGTAGATTTTGGGCTCGGGACCCTCTCCGGTAGCATGGATGGCGGAACCGCAGGTGCTGCAGAAGGCCTGCTCTCGCCGTGCGCCGCTAGAGCCAATTTTTATGTAGGTCTTGATGCCTGAGCCTGAAAAGCAAATATCGTCACTGGGTGTTGGAACAAAGGTGCGAAAAGCAGTGCCTGAAATCGTTTGGCGGTCTTCGCAGTGACAGATCGTGACTTTGGCCAGAAACTTTCATATGGATACTCCTCGCGTAAGAATTAAGGATTGCCGGTTCAGTGCCCAACGCTGTTTGAGAAGCGATTTATGATGATCACTCCGGCTAAAATGAGACCGATACCCAGTAATGCAGGTCCATCCAGCGATTGTTTGAAGATAAAATATCCGATTGCTGAAATCAGGGCGATTCCAGTTCCAGACCAAATGGCATAGGCCACACCGACGGGAATTGTTTTCAGAGCAAGCGAGAGCAAGAAGAATGAAATGGCAAAGGCAAACAGGCTCAATGCAGTCGGAACAGGTTTGTTGAAGCCATCCGACAAATTCAATGCTGATGTTCCCAATACCTCGCAAAAAATCGCAAAACCAAGATAAAGCCAGTTCAACACATTGTTCCTTATGTTCCATGATGCAGGTGTTCGGTCATAGCCGACCTTCACTTTGCTGTCGAGGATTTTGGAAAAGGTGCGTGCGGGCGACGGATTGGGTGCGAGCAGCGCGTTCAAACAGACCAGTATGGACAAAATGATTCTGCGTATTCTGTCATGATAATCGCGAAATTCCGCTCTTCCATTTTGATGAAAGCGGACTTTACATCCGAAAATACCACGTTGAGCTATGAGTCTTTGGGCTAGCAGTTGAAAGAAAGTGCATATCACATGCACATTTTTTTTAACCGCTTTCATCGCGGGGATGAGGCGTAAATTTGCGTATTATGATGAATAACGCAATGAATTATATATATTTTTCATTGTGTCAAAATTTTGATGGCCGTCAAGAGTGTGACTACGAGTCGCACCTTGTAAGCGGTTCAGCCCCTTCACGTTGATATGAGTCAAAGCGTATGAAACCACTGAACCATAGGGTCGGTTGACCCTTATTGGGGGAAGTGCGTTCCTAGATGGGACTGAAAGATGGCTCACACAATTAAAAGACTCTCTGTAGAAGAAGGCTTGTTTGCGGTATTCCTGACCGCCCTTGCCTTCGCTTGCCTGGCTATCGCTGCAAAGGCGGTTGATGGTGTCATGGCGTTTCACGCGACCGTCGGTCTGATATTCTCAGCACTCGGCGTGTTCCTTATTTTCAATGCCTATTTCAAACGTCCTGCGGACGTTGATGAATCAGGCTATAACCTTGGCCCGATCAAGTTTGCCTCTGTTGCGGCAATGTTCTGGGGTATTGCTGGTTTTGTGGTCGGTGACTTGATCGCATGGCAACTGACCTTCCCGGTACTGAACTTTGATCTGGAATGGACCAGCTTTGGCCGCTTGCGTCCGCTGCATACTTCTGCAGTGATTTTCGCTTTCGGTGGTAACGTGCTGCTCGCTACCTCATTCTATGTGGTACAGCGCACCAGCCATGCACGCCTGCCAGGCCGTGTATCTCCATGGTTTGTCATTCTGGGCTATAATGCATTCATCGTGATTGCCGGTACCGGTTATCTGTTTGGTGCGACCCAAGGTAAAGAATATGCTGAACCAGAATGGTATGCCGATCTGTGGCTGACCATCGTCTGGGTTGCCTACCTGCTGGTGTTCCTTGGCACAATCTGGAAGCGCCGTGAGCCTCATATCTATGTGGCAAACTGGTTCTATCTGGCCTTTATTGTGACCATTGCAATGCTGCATCTTGGTAACAATATCTCCATCCCCGTTTCCATATTCGGCATCAAATCCTATCAGCTTTTTGCTGGTGTTCAGGATGCCATGGTTCAGTGGTGGTATGGTCATAACGCAGTGGGCTTCTTCCTGACTGCTGGCTTCCTTGCCATCATGTATTATTTCATTCCAAAGCGCGCAGATCGCCCGGTTTACTCCTATCGTCTGTCCATCGTGCACTTCTGGGCTCTGATCTTCCTGTATATCTGGGCAGGTCCACACCATTTGCACTATACCGCGCTTCCTGATTGGGCACAGACACTGGGTATGACCTTCTCGATCATCCTGTGGATGCCGTCCTGGGGTGGTATGATCAACGGTCTGATGACCCTCTCCGGCGCCTGGGACAAATTGCGCACTGACCCGGTTCTGCGCATGATGGTGGTTTCCGTTGCATTCTATGGCATGTCTACCTTCGAAGGGCCGCTGATGTCCGTGAAGGCCGTGAACTCCCTGTCACACTATACCGACTGGACTATCGGTCATGTGCATTCCGGTGCTCTGGGCTGGGTTGGTTACATTTCCTTCGGTGCTATCTACTGCCTGATTCCATGGCTTTGGAACCGCAAGAAACTGTATTCCGATCGTCTGGTGGAATGGCACTTCTGGGTATCTACCCTGGGTATCGTTCTCTACATCACTTCGATGTGGGTGTCCGGCATCATGCAGGGCCTGATGTGGCGTGCATATGACAAGCTTGGTTTCCTTGAATACTCCTTCATCGAATCCGTGGAAGCGATGCATCCGTTCTATATGATCCGTGCAATTGGTGGCCTTATGTTTGTCGCTGGTGCCCTGATCATGGCCTATAACCTCTGGATGACCGTAAAAGTTGGTGAAAAAGCAGAAGTAGATGCTGCTGATCCATCTTTGGTCCCTGCAGAATAAGGAACGGCAATCATGTCTATGTTTAACAAACACGCTGTTCTTGAAAAGAATTCCATCCTGCTTCTTGTTGGTATCCTCATTGTGATTGCCATCGGTGGCTTGGTGGAGATCGTTCCGCTCTTCTATCTCAAGAGCACCATTGAGAAGGTGCAGGGCATGCGTCCTTACACCCCTCTCGAACTTGCTGGTCGTAACGTTTACATTCGTGAAGGCTGCTATCTGTGTCACTCACAGATGATCCGCCCGATGCGTGATGAGATTGAACGCTATGGTCACTATTCTCTGGCAGCTGAGTCCATGTACGATCACCCGTTCCAATGGGGTTCCAAGCGTACAGGTCCTGATCTTGCTCGTGTTGGCAACAAATATTCTGACCTTTGGCACGTAAACCATCTGATCGATCCTCGGTCTGTGGTGCCTGAATCTGTCATGCCTGGCTATCCATTCCTGGCAAAGGCAGAACTCAAGGTTCCGGATATTTCTGCCGACCTGAAAGTCAATCGTTTCGTTGGTGTACCATACACTGATGAGCAGATTGCCAACGCCAAGGCCGATATGATGGCTCAGGCAAATCCTGATGATGACAATGTGGATGCTCTTGAAGAGCGCTATCCAGGTGTCATGATCCGTGATTTCGATGGCAATCCTGACAAAGTGACGGAAATGGACGCGATGGTTGCCTATCTGCAAATGTTGGGCACCTTGGTAGATTTCTCAATCTATGATGACAAGGCAGACCTTCGCTAAGGAGCGAGTTCATGTCGACCTATGAAACTTTAGCTAACTTCGCGCAGACATGGGGCTTGCTCTATTTCGTGCTGATCTTTGCCGGTGTCCTGGTATACGCCTTATGGCCATCCAACAAGGATAAGTTCAACGAAGCGTCTCACGTGCCGCTGCGGGAGGACTGAGAATGAGTGAACATAACAAGGAAATGGACCACATCACCGGCGTCGAGACGACGGGTCACGAGTGGGATGGTCTGAAAGAGTTGAATAATCCTCTGCCACGCTGGTGGTTGTGGACATTCTATATCACTATCGTTTGGGCGATCGGTTACTGGGTAGCTTACCCGGCATGGCCATTGGTCAGCGATTACACCAAAGGCATGTTGGGTCATTCCAACCGTGCCGAAGGTCTGGAAGCATACAACCAGTTGATGGCTGCGCGTCTGGAAAAGGGTGCTGGCCTGAAGGACGCAACCGTCGATGAGATCCTCGCTAACGATGATCTTCGTGCCTTTGCTGAGGCACAGGGCGCTGCCGCCTTCGGTGACAACTGCTCTGCATGTCACGGCTCCGGTGCTGCTGGAACCACCGACTATCCAAACCTAGTGGACGATGACTGGCTTTGGGGTGGTAGCGTTGATGCCATTCACGAAACCATTCGCGTTGGTATCCGTTCCGGTCACGATGATGAACGTGCTGGCGACATGACCGCATTCGGGCGTGATGAGATCTTGGAAAAAGAAGATATCCTCACCGTTGCCAACTATGTGATGTCTTTGTCTGGCATGCCAACCGATGATGGCGCTGATCTGGAAGCAGGCAAGGTTCTGTTCGAAGAGAATTGTGCATCTTGCCATGGTGAAGATGCAAAAGGCCTTCAGGAACTGGGTGCTCCAAACCTGACTGATGCCATCTGGCTCTATGGTGGCGATCGTGCAACCATCATCGAAACCATTACCAATGGTCGTAAGGGCGTGATGCCTGCTTGGGAAAAACGTCTCGATCCTGTGACGGTAAAATCCCTGGCGGTCTATGTCCACACCCGTGGTGGTGGTCAGTAAAAAATACGAAAAGCCAGCCCGTAGCGGGCTGGCTTTTCACTTTCCCGCCTCGTGAATTCAGGGCATACAAGTCTGCTTTGACCGAAGCATTTAAAACCGTGAAATATATCAGGATGAGAACGGGAAGACTATTTGCAAAGGCCGGTCAAAAAGAGCATCCGCATGAAGAGATGCTTTTTCTGTCAGTCCTTTGAAATAAAAGGATGAATTGGATCAGTATGGCTGGGCAAGTCGTTTGCGACCAATTGCCGACATATGCTATGATGAGCGACAATATGTCTCGGTATTTCCCCTGGAAACTTGCATTAATTCGAACAGATTTAATCTATGTCATAGGAATGGACGAATTGCCTCATTATACATGAATCAGAATACTGGTAAATTATATGCCGGTTATTGCGGCGTGTTCCCGAAAAGTTGGACGACTTTTCGGATCAGAGCTCGCTTCAAGAAAGAGTGGGTTCCTGAAAAGTAGGACGACTTTTTTGGATCAGAACTCACTTGAAGATAAGTTGCTTCGAGGAGAAGTGTTATGAAGGCTGATGCCCAAGGGACCAGCGCGGGCGACCATCAACCGCTGTATGAGAAGGCCAAAAAGGTTTTCCCCCAAAGTGTGAGCGGTACTTTCCGCTCCATCAAATGGGCCTTTATGGCGGTAGCACTGGGATTTTACTATTTCACTCCATTCATCCGATGGGACAGAGGTCCTGGTGCTCCGGACCAGGCCGTGTTGATCGATTTTCCAGCGCGTCGTTTCTATTTCTTTTTCATCGAGATTTGGCCACAGGAAGTTTATTATCTGACTGGCTTGCTCATTCTCGCTTCGATCATGTTGTTCTTGATGAACGCACTGGCGGGTCGCGTGTGGTGTGGTTATATGTGCCCCCAGACTGTCTGGACCGACTTGTTCTTCATGGTTGAACGATGGATCGAAGGAGATCGTCGTGTCCAGCTGAAAAACCAAAGCAAGCCAATGACGGCCAAACGTGTTGGCCAGAAAATCGCCAAACATATAGTTTGGCTGATGATAGCCTGGTGGACTGGCGGGGCTTGGGTTCTGTATTTTGCCGACGCTCCGACACTGGTCAAGGAACTGGCCTTTGGCGAAGCACCTATGGTGGCTTATGTTTGGATCGGCATACTGACGGCAACCACTTATGTGTTGGCAGGCCATATGCGCGAACAAGTTTGCGTCTATATGTGTCCATGGCCACGTATTCAGGCTGCCTTGACCGACGAATGGGCATTGAATGTCACCTACCGTACCGACCGTGGTGAACCGCGCGGTTCATTGAAACGAATGAAGCAGCGTGCAAAGGAAGGGCTACCAGCGGGGGATTGCGTTGATTGCGGGCAATGTGTCGCGGTCTGTCCAACCGGAATTGATATTCGCGATGGGGCACAATTGTCTTGTATTCAGTGCGGTCTTTGTATCGATGCCTGTGATGCGGTGATGAAGAAAATCGGCAAGCCACGCGGCTTGGTTGATTATGATACCGATATCAATATTCAGCGCCATCTGGAAGGCAAAGACTCGATCTACAAATTCGTGCGTCCTCGTACCATCATCTATGTGACAATGATCCTCGGTATCTGCGCATTGATGCTCGGTACATTGATCAACCGCCAATTGGTTGATCTCAATGTATTGCATGATCGAAATCCGCTCTATGTCGCTCTGTCCGATGGTTCCATTCGGAATGGTTACACCATCCGCCTGATCAACAAGGCAACCACTCCGAAGAATTTCGAGCTTTCCCTGGAAGGTGCACCGGAAGGATTCCTCATGAAAGCTGTTGGGGTTAAATCTGAAGATCCTCAAAAGATGATCGTTCCGATAGACGCGGATATTACCAAAGAGCTTCGTGTTCAAGTCTTCGCACCAAAGGGGGAGAAACTTTCGAAATCCGATCCATTGGTGTTCCGTGTCAAGGATCCGGAAACCGGTGAGGCCGAGAATGTGAGCGATTACTTCAAGGCGCCATAATCAACAATCAAAACGACCAAAAGCCGACTGTTTGTTTCACAGTCGGCTTTTTTGATTGGAGGTATCCAGTCGACGATCCAGTAGAGTGTGTTCCTGAAAGCAGCATCATTTTTCAGATTGGAGAGCGCTCAGACACAAGGAGCCAGATCCTTGCTGATGATGCAGTGATCGTTACAAAGAATTTAGGAAATGCCAGCGGTCCAAATGTGCGAAAAGACTTTTCCTGATCGACGAAAATCGGTATGAAAGGCCAGCATAAACGGTCCAAAAGGCAGAAGTGCCAAGGAAAGAAAAGCATGGCAAATCAACAGCAAAAACCTCAAAAGGAATTGACTGGCAAACATGTCCTGATGTGGGTGCTCGGCTTCTTTGGTGTGATGTTCATCGCCAATGGTTTTTTCGTCTATTATGCCAATATTTCCTGGCCAGGCGTGGAAGTTGAGAGCTCCTACAAGGAAGGCCAGATTTATGATCAGAAACTGGCCGAGGCGAAAGAACAGCAGTTGCGTGCATGGCATATCGATGCGCAACTCAAGCGTTCGGCAGGTGATGTGCTTCTGGTCATCGAAGCCAAAGACAAGCTCGGAAATGCTCTGAACGGTCTTTTGATCAAGGCCGAAGTTGGTCGCCCAATCACCGAAGCGCAGGACCATAAACTGGATCTGACAGAAAAGGGCGATGGCATTTATATGACATCGCTGGGTTCTCTTGATTCAGGCCGTTGGCGGGTCAAGCTTGAAGCTTTCGAGAGAGACGTGCTCAAGTTCAAATCTGTTGGGCAGACGACACTGGAATAGTGACCCAAGCCAATCGATCTGTCAGGAAAATGCTTTGATGCAACAAGTAGAACGTGACTGGAGCGCTTTCTCGGAAGAATTGCCCAATGGCAATGAGCAAATTGCTCTGGCCGTTGAAGGCATCTATTGCCCTGCATGCATGACCCGTATCGAACGCGGATTAACAGATTTGGAGGGTGTTGAACGGGCGCGAGTCAACCTGTCTTCTCATCGCCTGTCCGTTGTCTGGGATCCCGAACAGCTCGATCCTTCAACCCTGCTGGAACGTCTGGCAGATCTCGGATATGGTGCCCATCCATTTGATCCAGCAGCGGTAAAAAACGAAGAGAAAAAAGAAAATTCCCGTATTTTGCGGGCACTGGCTGTTGCCGGATTTGCCGCAATGAATGTGATGTTGCTATCCATTTCCGTGTGGTCCGGGAATGTCTCGGATATCTCTGCCGAGACGAGAGATTTCTTTCACTGGTTATCTGCCCTGATAGCACTGCCGGCTGCCGCCTATGCTGGCATTCCTTTTTTCAGTTCAGCATGGAGGGTATTGCGCAAAGGGCATCTGAATATGGATGTACCGATCTCGATCGGTGTCATTCTCGCTTTGCTTCTGTCCATTTTGCAAACCGCTCAGCATGAAAAAGAGGTCTATTTTGAATCGGCCTTGATGCTGCTTTTCTTCCTGCTGATTGGCCGTTGGCTGGATCAGATGATGCGAGTCAAAACCCGTGCCTTCGCCGAAAACCTTACCGCCTTGAAAGCTGAGACAGCTATGAAGTTGTTTGAGGATGGTGCTTTGCGGGAAGTGCCGCTTTCCAAGATCGAAGCGGGCGACCGAGTATTGGTACGTCCCGGCGAGAGGGTGAGCGTTGATGGATCCGTCCTGGAAGGCAATTCTCAAGTTGATCAAAGCCTTGTAACCGGTGAAACCACGCTGATAGACGTTGAAAAAGGCGACAGCGTTTATGCAGGTACTCTGAATGGTGAGGGGGCACTGACCATCAAGGTGACTGCTGCTGCCAAGGGTACCTTGCTGGATGAGGTCAATCGTCTGATCGATGACGCGATGGAGGCAAAATCTCGCCATCGTCAGTTGGCAGACCGGGCAGCTGAGCTTTATGCGCCAATCGTTCATACCGCAGCTGCAGCAACTTTCATTGGCTGGTGGCTCTGGGGGATTGGTTGGCAACCATCATTGGTGATCTCTATTTCCGTGCTAATCATCACCTGCCCCTGCGCCTTGGGATTGGCCATTCCAGCGGTGCAAGTCGTTGCATCAGGATCGCTTTTCCGTAATCAGGTTCTGCTGAACCGCTCAGACGCATTGGAGCGGCTGTCCAAGGTTGATACCATTGTCTTCGATAAGACTGGCACTCTGACACGTCCCATGCCGGGCATCGCCAATAGAGAAGATTGCAATCCCGATCATATTAATCTCGCAATCGCGTTGGCCAAAACATCCAGCCATCCTTTGTCCACTGCACTGGCTGCATTGGATCGCAAGATTGAGCCGATTGCAGATGTGGTCGAGGAAAAAGGTAAAGGCCTGGTCGCGCAAGATGGGAATGGCAAGACCATTCGTCTCGGATCTCCCTCCTTCTGCGGTGCGCAGGAACTAGCCAAATCTGTGAGTGCTGACTACCCTCTCGCTTCCTTGATCGCATTTTCCCGAGAAGGGGAGGAGCCATCCGTCTTTGCCCTGTCACAGCAATTGCGGAGTGATGCAAAACATGTCGTCTCAAAGCTTCAAGAGTCAGGACGCGAAATCATCATTCTCTCGGGCGATCAGCCAGCCGCAGTTGAAGCAATGGCGCACCAATTGGATGTTGAGCGGTTCGAAGCTGGCATTGATCCAACCGAGAAAATTGCTTTCATTGAAAAACTGAAAGAGAATGGCAAGACCGTCTTGATGGTCGGTGATGGCATCAATGATGCGCCAGCCTTGGCCGCTGCTCATGTCTCATTGTCGCCGGTAACGGCTGCTCATGTCAGTCAGGCTGCCTCCGATGCCCTTTTCCTTGGCGAGAAGCTGGAGCCGGTGCTGCATGCTTTGGACATTGGTGCCCGCGCGCGCAAAATCATGGAACAGAATTTGGCGTTGGCTACTCTATATAACATTATTGCAGTGCCATTTGCAGTTGCCGGTTTTGTAACGCCATTGATCGCAGCATTGGCCATGTCCGGTTCGTCACTGATCGTCACGATTAACGCCCTGCGTGCGCGTGCCAGATCAGATAAATGGTTTGCCGATAATTTGGCAGCCGATGAGGCCTATGCCGACCAGCAACCAAAGTTGGGCTAGCGCCCTTTTGCTTGAAAGGACAAGACCATGTCTTCCCTGCTATTGTTGATTCCCGTTGCTCTGGGCCTGGGCCTGTTGGGACTGATAGCATTTTTGTGGTCCCTGCGAGACAACCAATATGAGGATGTCGAGGGGGCAGCTTACCGCATTCTGCTTGACGACGATCTGTCACCGGAAGAGCAGGCGAAAATCAATGCTGTTGAAAGCAAATCTGAGCCAGCTGCGGACAAAACTGATAAGAAAGACGCTTGATGCTGCTGCCCATCGATACGCTCGTCCTGTTTTTTATGACTGCTGTTGCTCTGGGCTTTGCACCAGGACCCGATAATATCTTCGTACTGACCCAATCAGCTCTCTATGGCCGCTTGTCGGGTATTGTGGTCACAATGGGCCTATGTACAGGACTAATCGTACACACCTTGGCTGTGGCACTGGGTGTGGCCGTGATCTTTCAAACGTCAGAGATGGCTTTCACCCTTATGAAAACCATTGGTGCAGTCTATTTGATCTATTTGGCATGGGGCGCTTGGCGAGCCGGAGTAAGCGAACTGCCTACAGGACTGTCTGGGCAACATGGGCCGAGCTACAAGAAGCTCTATTTGCGGGGTATCGTGATGAATATCACCAATCCCAAAGTGGCGATCTTCTTCATGGCTTTTCTGCCCCAATTTGCTGATCCTTCGCGCGGCTTTTTAAGCTATCAGTTGATCGAGTTGGGCCTTGTTTTCATTCTGGCAGGACTGGCAGTCTTTTCCTCGATTGCCTGGAGTGCAGGATTTTTAGGCGCAAAATTGCGCAAGTCTCCTTTCATGCAACAGATCATGAATCGGTTTGCAAGTTTCATATTTGTAGGTCTTGCCGTGCGATTGACATTGGCTGAGCGCTAAGCGTGAATTAAGCCTTGCGACGGTAGCGTGAGCTATTGGTGGGTTTGGATCCATCCGGCAGAATGATTGTCTGCGTCAACATCATGTACTTGCCACCATCTATCAATGTGCGTGTGGCGATCATCAGCTCCAGGCCTTTCAGATAGGCAGAGCTGTTGAGCTTGGTAGGAGAAGGAGCATCCAGGCTGAGATGATCAGCCAGCTCGCCACCACTATAGGCACGAGGTTCCCCATCGGGAATGCCGCGAAAACTGAGATTGAAAATCTCACCTTCCACATCGACCCATTTCATATGAAAGACCAGTTCCTCGCCCTCTCGCTCGATGCGATAACTGCCGGAGCGAGGTGGGGAGCCTTGTTCATAATGACATCTGTCAACTTCCAGAACCCAATCTCCGATAAATCGCTCTCCTGCTTTGGCAATGCTCATACTCGGGCTCCTGATTGTTTCCGGATGGTGTGCAGTCAATGCCCTCCTTGTAAGGTAAGCACAGCTTCAGGAAAAGACAAAAAGAAACCCCCGGCCTCCTGAAGGAGGGCGAGGGCTTTTGGTCTGTTGATCGGATAATAAAGCCTAGCCGCCAGCAGCTTCGAAAACCTGTTGCTCTGGCTGCTTGTTGATGTCATACACTGCGCCCGGAGTAATGAAGGACAGGCCCAGTCGAGCCCAAACGTCGTTGAGAGCGTCTACCAGGTCATCAATCAGAGCATCCTCATGGAATGGGGTCGGTGTGATCCGCAGACGTTCAGTGCCTCGTGGAACGGTAGGATAGTTGATGGGCTGGATATAGATGCCATGCTCTTCAAGCAACATGTCGCTGGCTTTTTTGCAGAGATCCGGGTCGCCAACGAATATTGGTACGATATGGGTTTCAGATGGCATGACAGGAAGACCAGCCTCTGAGAGTTTCTTCTTGGTGCTGGCTGCCTGACGCTGCTGACCTTCACGCTCGGTTTTACTGTTTTTCAGATGGCGAACAGACGTGCTTGCGGCAGCTGCGATGGCAGGGGGCATTGCAGTGGTGAAGATGAAACCTGGCGCATAAGAGCGTACCGCGTCAATGATGCAAGCCTTGCCGGTGATATAACCACCAAGTGTGCCATAAGCTTTGGCCAGAGTGCCTTCAATCACATCAATACGACCCATCAGGCCTTCACGTTCGCAGATACCAGCGCCGCGTTCCCCATACATGCCAACCGCATGAACTTCATCGATATAAGTCATCGCATTATATTTGTCGGCCAGATCGGCAATTTTCTCAATCGGAGCGATATCACCATCCATGCTATACACGGATTCAAACACGATCAGCTTGGCGCGGTCGTTCCCGGCAGCCTTGAGCAATTCTTCCAGATGTTCGAGATCATTATGACGCCAGACCTGCTTTTGCATGCCGGAGTTCTTCACACCAGCAATCATGGAAGCATGGTTCAACGCGTCAGACAGGATCAGGCAGTTTGGTAGCAATTTGGCAATGGTAGAAATTGCAGCCTCATTGGAAACGAAGCCGGAGGTGAAAGCCAGAGCGGCCTCTTTTTGATGCAGATCCGCAAGTTCGGCTTCCAGTTCTACCAATGGGCGATTGGTTCCGGAGATATTGCGTGTGCCGCCAGCACCGGATCCCATCTTCTGGGCCGTGTCGGTCATGGCCTTGATCACATCCGGATGTTGTCCCATGCCAAGATAGTCATTGGAACACCACACAAGAATTTCCCGTTCCAATCCATTTTCGGCACGCCAGATCGCACGTGGAAATTTGCCCGCCTGCCGTTCCAAGTCGGCAAAAATACGGTAGCGCTTCTCGGTTTTCAAAGAAGCAAGAGCATTTTCGAAGATCTCATGGTACTTCATTTTGGGCATCCGCTGTTTTTATAAGGTCCGGTCAGGATACCGAAAGGTCCTGAGTGCTAAGCCAAAAATATGGGAGCTGGGGTCAAGGTCCTGTCCCGTTTTTCATGGCCACTCTGCCTTGCACTTTGGTCCGTTGCATTGAGGTTTGTCAATTCCGCGCCGCCTTACAAATTTGTAATGACAAGGCAATTCACGTTCAGTTGTGGCCAAAGAGCGGTCGAGTGCAGGCCATGATTAAACATAACCGAGCAGGAAAAGGAACGCCAATTCTTTGTTCTCTTGTATTTTCATCTTGGGACAGCTTCGAAAAGGTTAATGAGTTGTTACTAACTAATTGACGGGATCGTAAAGATTCATAAAGGCTTTCCTGCCTAGACTGACCGGTAAACTATGCATCATGTCCAAAAGTCTCAAGGATTACCCCCGACCAAGAAGTGCAACAAACTGTCGGGACCTTGTGAGGATGAGAAGGAAGAACAATTATGTCGGTCACAGTCCTGTCAGCTTTGAGGGTGCTGGTGATTGAAGACAGTCCCTATATGCGCACAATCATTCGCACCATCCTTCAAGGGTTGGGTGTCAGAGAGATCTTTGAAGCGGAAGATGGGGGCGTTGGTCTGGAAAAGCTGGAACAGCTTTCCCCTGATCTGCTCATCATAGATTGGGTCTTACCCATTCTGGATGGGCCGGAATTGGTGCGTCTGGTTCGAAATCCTAATCACTCCATGGGTACCGTGCCCATTATCATGATCTCCTCCTTTGCGGAAAAACACCGCATTGTTGAAGCCAAGCAATTGGGCGTGCATGAGTTTTTGCGCAAGCCATTTTCTGCGAAAGATATGTATCTGCGTATTCTGGCTGCAGTCTCCATGGACCGCCCATTTGTACGTACTGATACCTATTACGGGCCAGCTCCGCGTGAGGTCGTCAACCGCCGTGCCAATGATGGTGGAATAGGTGATCTCGGGTCCGCCGGTATGACGGTCCCAAGTGCCTTTGGTGCCTGAATTCCCAAGCCCACACTCAATCTCTAACCACGTCCGCGATAGGTCGGAACGTCTTGTGGTGGGATCCAGACATGATCGGGCGCATCTGCAGTCTGATAGAAAACATCAATTGGAATGCCACCGCGTGGATACCAATAGCCGCCGATTCGAAGCCATTTGGGATCCAGTAATTCTTCCAACCGACGCCCGATGGAGACCGTGCAATCTTCATGGAAGGCTCCGTGATTGCGGAAAGATCCCAGGAACAGTTTCAGAGACTTGCTTTCCACCAACCAGTCTCCCGGGATGTAATCAATCACCAGATGAGCGAAATCAGGCTGGCTGGTAAGCGGGCAAAGGGACGTGAATTCGGGGGCAGTGAAGCGAACTGCGTAATCAATGTCGGATTGCGGATTGGGTACCTTCTCGAGTATGGCGTCTTCGGGATTGTCTGGCAACTTTGTCTCGCTGCCCAACTGGGTGAGGTTTTTATAAATATCCTGATTGGACATGATGTATTCCTTCATGAAATTTCCGGTCTAAACGCCACGTTTGTTACCCCAGAGCAGCACATGCAATTGGGGTAGAATGCGCGGGGCGAACCAGCCATCATTCAATGTCTTGTCAACGAGCCATTCCATTCGGTCCAGTATACCCTGCATGTCGATGCGAGCGTCCGGTTCGTCCGGTGGAGGTGGTGTGTGGTTGCCGGGCTGAATATAGAGAGGCAGGGATGAATAGCGATCCGCAACGCCTTTGGCCCAGCGATAATCCTCATCATCAAAGATGACGATTTTCATTGCTGTTCTGGCTTGCTGGGCTGCCCTCACACAGGCTTCAAATGCATCCCAATCCACAACCTGATCAGAGGAAGGTGGCTTCGGGCTTAGGATCAGAAGATCGAGATCTTTGAACCAGTCTTGGGTGATGGAGCCTTGGGTCTCCAAAGCGAAGCGATAGCCTTGCTTCTTGCCCATTTCAATTAATGGACCAAAATCTTGGATCGCCGGGTTCCCCCCAGACAGAGATACGGTCAAAGGTTTTCCCTTGGAGAGCTCAATGATTTTCTCGAAAATCTCATATGTGTCCATTGGTAACCAATCAGCGCGATAGTCCGAATCCACTGCATGCAAACTGTCACACCAGGAACAACGATAATCGCAACCACCAGTACGCACAAAAACGGTTGGTTTCCCAATCAGAGCGCCTTCACCTTGAATGGTAGGACCGAAGATTTCGGAGACACGAATCTTGCTCATGCGCCATCACCATTGCTGATGACAGGACGATATTCTGCCCATGTCTTGGGTGTCTCACTTACACGCATGGCGCTGACTTGAGGCCAGCGCGCTTTTGCCCAATCAAAAAGATGCTTGGCGAGCAGCTCGGATGTCACCATGTCATGGCCGAGCACATCATTGAGATGCCGATGATCCAGATGGTCATCGATATAGGCCTTCAGGGGTGAGAGCTCACGATAATCCAGCACAAAGCCATGTTCATTGTGATCAGGAGAGGATAGCTCGATCTCGGCAATATAGTTATGACCATGCAGTCGCGCGCATGGGTGATCATCCGGCAGACCACAAAGTTGATGGCTTGCCGAAAAATGAAACTCTTTTGTGATGCGAAACATCAGGCGGATGTCTCCTGCTTGGGGGCTGCATCCAAAGCCGATTTCCAGAAATCCGCGTCGAGATATTCGGTTGGATCTTCAATTCCGGCGACAAAGAAGGCTTCCCGTCGCTCTACACAGGTGCCGCATCGCCCACAATGTGCATCACCACCCTTGTAACAAGACCAGGTCAGTTCAAAGGGCGTTTCGTACTTCGCCCCTTCTGTGACAATGGCGGATTTTGGCTTATGTACGAAAGGAGTATAGAGCGAAACATCGGCATATCCGTCCAAGGCTTTCTTTTGCATATCTTCGAAGGCTTGCACGAAATCGGGACGGCAGTCGGGATAGATGAAGTGATCTCCACCATGCACTGCAGTGGCGACCGCATCGGCGCCCTTTGCAGCTGCAATGCCGAAAGCAATAGACAGCATGATGGCATTGCGGTTGGGTACCACAGTGGTTTTCATGCTGTCTTCTTCATAATGCCCATCAGGCACATCGATATCATCGGTGAGGGCAGAGCCGCTCAAATGTTTTCCCATTGCACTCATGTCAATGAGATCGAAAGGGACGCCAAGTCGTTTGGCGCATTGCTCGGCATAATCAAGTTCACATTTGTGACGCTGGCCATAATCAAAGGAGATCAGGCCAACAAGCTCCTGTTCCGCAGCCACTTTATGGGCAAGCGAAACGGAGTCCAGTCCGCCAGAGCAGACAACGAGGACTTTCATGTCAGGGTTCCTTGTTTTAGCAAACCGGGTAGGCTGCGACCGGTTGTTCAGATCATTTGAACGACTCTCCCCATAACAGTCGTGAGGGCAGAGGAAAAGATGGAAAATTGAAAATTGGAACAGTTTTTTGAGCGTGTTACCGAAAAGGGTGTGCGGTTTTCGAAAAGTATATGTTTGGAAACAATGCTCTAGCGCACAATGGTCAGTTCTTCAGCTGCTCGGGTTACGCCTGTATAGAGCCAGCGCTGGCGATGCTCACGAAAAGCCCAGCTTTCATCAAACAGCATGACTTTGTCCCATTGCGACCCCTGTGCTTTATGCACGGTCAGCGCGTAGCCATAGTCAAAGCTGTCACCACGCTTGCGAACAGACCATGGCAACTCGCCTTCATGCTCTTCAAACAAAGCCTTGGGCAATTTCAGTTTCACTCGACCAGATAGTTCATGGCCACCTTCTGGGGAAACCCGCAATTTGATTTCTTTGCCAGTGCGAGATGTAATCTTGTCGACGATCCAGATGCCACCATTGAGCAAGCCCTTCTGATGATTGTTACGAAGGCAAACCAGCTTGTCGCCAACCAGGGGATAGTCGCCCTCAAAAGCACGCAGCTCGCGCAGGCGCTTGTTGTAATTGTGCCGTGTCTTGTTTCTGCCGACCAGAACCTGATCAGCTTCCAGCACATCATCTGTATCCAATTGACGTTTTGAGATGACTTTCACCGAGCCGAAATCACCAAAGCCGATATCCTTGCCTTCGCGCACATCCTGCGCCAGACGGATAATGGGATTGTCCTCTGCTTGTCGGTGAATTTCGGTCAGCATGACATCTGGCTCGGCCTCGGTAAAGAAACCACCACCTGAAACAGGAGGAAGCTGGGCCGGGTCGCCCAAAACCAGAACGGGTTTGCCAAAGGAGAGAAGATCTGAACCAAGAACTTCATCCACCATGGAACATTCATCAATAACGATCAGATCAGCATCGTGAGCCGGGCTATCGCGATTGATGACAAAGGCCGGAACATCCTCTTCGCTTTCCTTATCATCAGGTCGATAGATCATCGCGTGAATGGTACTGGCCCCGTAGCAACCCTTTTGGCGCAGAACCTGGGCAGCTTTGCCGGTAAAGGCACCAAACAGAACTTCTCCATCCACATGCTCAGCCAAATGTTTGGCTAAAGTGGTCTTGCCGGTGCCTGCATAACCAAACAGGCGAAAAATCTGCGGTTCACCCTCTTTAATCCAGTCAGAAACAGCCTGAAGGGCATTATCTTGCTGAGTGGACCAATCCATATACGTTACCTGCCGGAAAAAGAGCGGATCAAGGCATGTGACGGTGGTCAAACAAGCAAATCCGCAGTCTGTCAAATCATGAGAACAGACTGCGAAAATGCGCCTCATATTGCAAGAGACTTTAGAGACCTGTCCATAATTCCGAACGTAATTCGAAGCGGAATGAGTGGTGACGTTGTGGACAGAAGAATGTTTGCGCTAAAGCCTCGGAAATGACTTAGGCAATCGCTTTTGTTTCTTCGGATACATCAAGCCAGATCAGATCGGATGCACTATCTTGCGTTTCCCGTCCCATCGTCTCGATCACTCTTGAGAGTTCGGGGCTGAGGGAATGAAGAGACATAGCTGTTAGTTGAACAAGTCGCCTCGGAGTCTGATCCATTTTGGAATACTGATTGATACCAAAAAGCGTAACAATCATGTGCTGAATGGCATCATCCTTGTTGGTGATTCTGACATTGGTGTTATCTAATAATGCTTGCCAGTGGTGATCCAATCCTTCAATCAGATTAAGATAGCGGTCATGGAAAATTTCATAAATCTGACCGTCCTCCGCGCTCAGTTCACTCATGCTATTAAAGAACAGGCAGCCACGTCCTTTGGCATTCTGGGCAAGAAAATAGCAGAATTCAGTAAAGAAGCGAGCCAGATAGTCCAGAGGCTGAGCTGAGGAAACATTCTGTTCCATCTTGCCTATTGGTGAATGCTTCCAATAGCGCTGAAGGATCAGAGATAAGACATATTCACGGGATGAGAAGCTATTATAGAAGCTGGATCGTTGGATATTCATGCTTTCTACCAGTGAACTGATGGATGTGCGATGAATGCCCTGCGACCAGAAACAGTTTTCAGCAGACAAGAGAACGGTTTCCTGATCAAATTTTTTTGGTCGGCCCATGGGTTAAGCTCTCCCTGCAATTTAAAAGTGTAAAATATATTTAATAACTTTATCTAGAAATTTCTTGGACTGCAATGACCAGAGCATGGGAATTATAGAATTGGTGTAGTTGAGCTAAAAATTCAAAAATAAAAAATATAATAGAGTGGAAGTAAAATGTGGAAGATTTTTAAAAATGAGTAGAATTGATGAGGTTTGAACACGCTAATAGTTTTTGATGTATGTAAGATGCATCTCATCTAAAGCATTGCAAAAACTTGAAGTTATTCATCTATCACTAGTTTTAACATTGATAAAAGTGTTAATGCTTAATTGAACAGCTGGTCAAGAATTTTAGGGAACAATTCGGCCTTCATATGATCCATCAGCAAATTTTGTTCTCGAGAGGACATCAGAAACCCTGTGGGTAAACCAAATGCTCCCATCGTCCACCGCCGCGCATTGGGGCAAGGAAGAGAATCAAAGCGTTTATGGAAGTATGATAGTTCCGGAAGACTGCGATAGGTCTGGAAAACCGCAAATCCCGATGAGCGCAATTCATCAAAGCACTCGCTTCGCATAGGTGGGGGAACATGGACAGGCATGGAAGTTTGCCCAAGACTGTTTGACTTCCTCGGCTTTAGCATGCGAAGGGGCGCTTGTCGAAATGCTGCTTGATATGTCGAGATCTGCCTCTCCAGTCTTCGTTGCTGGTGGGAAAGATCATCAAGCATTGCAGCAAGTGGTGTTGTGCCAGCTTCATCAAGGGAGCCCAGCAGGCCAAGCAGGACACCTGAACCAAGGTGCAAGTCAATCCAGTGATCCTGATCATCTCTTCTCGCCCAGCGAGCCAGTCGCTCCATTTTGTCCTCATGCTGGGAGAGAATTAAGGTTGGAAACTTGGCTTCCAATTCACGTGATTGGGGAGGGCAAGTGATCAGATAGTCGCAATGTCGAGCATTTTCTTGTGCCGCAGATTGATTGACCGCAAGCGTCAGAAATGCATCAGATCCATCTTCGATAAGTGTGATCTTATGATCTCGTAGTTTGGCGTACAGATCAGCACTGTCAAAGATTTGACCATAAAGATGACTGACGATCACAGCTTTGGTATTATCGGTTACAGCGCGTTCGATGGCACGATGGCTAGCGAGCAGACTGTCCGATTCCACATCGACAAAAACGGGTTTTGCCCCTACAAGAATGATTGCTTCCGCTAACGATGCGGGAGCCAATGCAGGGATTATGACCTCGTTTTCAGAGCCAACTCCGCTTTCCAAAAGGCAAGCCAGAATTGCCTGTGACCAGTTTTGAGCCAGCTGAATGCGGCTTTGTCCCAACAGATTGCAGAGTCTTTGCTCAACAGGCTCCAGGGATGCCAGGTTGGATGAAGGCTCGAAAGAGGATAACAGGCTCATGATAATGTCTGTCTGCCGAATAAACGAAATCAGTTTGAGAGCAGTATAGATGGGAACAGCCAAATTATGGTTAAAGCGCGTGCTGCCAAAGCGCTCAAATGGCGGCTTTTGTGATCATGATGAATAAAGTCTTAAGCGGGTGGCGATGAACCGATCACTCAAAATCCCTGGGCTCAAGTGGAGCAAGATAGCCCTCGACCGCATGGACCTGTTCGCGGAACTGTTTCAGATTATCCACGACCTTATGCCCACCTTGCTTGGTCGCTTCAGCAAGGATCAATTCGCACACAGATGCAGCAGGTACCAGAGATGGTAGCAATTGCGGTCCACCCATGGGGACAAACAGTCCCATATCGGCATGAGGCACGGCTGGAGAGGACATGACGTCGGTAATAACGATGACCTTGCAGCCTCTTTTCTTGCCAACTGTGAGCAGGCGCTCGCCTTCGGAAGCATAAGGAGCGAAAGTGAATAGAATGATCAGATCCCGGCTGTCCGCCTGACCCAGAATATCGAAATGCGATCCATCCGGGCTTTCCAGCAATTGGATGGATGGTACAGCAATTTTCCCTGCATAGGCCAGATAGTGAGCAAAGGCGAAAGAAGAGCGATAACCAGCGACATAAACCCGATTTGCAGACAGGATTGCAGTGGCAATCTGCTGGACCACCTTATGGGTATCTGGTTGAAACAGGCTCTTCAGATTGGATAAGGTCGCTTGACCTATTTCCAGAAAGACCCGGCTTTCTTCTCCCCATCGGGCATCTTCTTGCAACAGGGCTGCCGCTCTATCTTCGAACCGCAGTTCCTTGCTCTGAACAGCATTCTGAAAAACCTTGCGAAATGGTTCGAAGGTTGCAAAGCCAGCAGTCTGAGCAAGGCGTACTATGGTTGATGGATGAACGTCGGCGGCTTTTGCAAGCTGGCGCACAGATTTGAATGCAACATCTCCCGGATGCTCGAGCACATAAGAGGCAGCAATTTTCATCTGCGGCGACATTTGCGCATAATTGTCCCACAATTTTTGACGCAAATCGTCAAGTTTCATGTTGTCGCTCATCTATTGCTGGTTCGGTCCGGTTCGCTATTGTCATACAAAAGCATGAAGAGTGATGTAAAGGCAGATACCAAATCCTGCTCCATACAATATCGGTAAATCCATCATTTGAATGTTGCACAACATCCCGTTGCGGCTAGTCTAGCAAAAACTGTTTGGTTTTGCGTTAATCGACGCAGAAATGATTCAAGCTTCCCGGCGTGAGATCGATCTGGCTGTAATGATTAAATCTGAAGACATGTGATGGAAATGGATGGAAGACGATGTATGAAAAACCCAATGACCGCTTCCTGCCATCAACTTATCGTGCAAAGGCAGTGCTGGCACGAAGCACATCTCTGCTGAAAAGCTGGATCAATATCGCGGCCATTGAAGTTGCCTTCACACGCCGTGATGCAAAGCGCCAATCCATGACTCGTGAAGTGCACGATCATGGCCGTGTGGTTTGTGTTCTCCCTGTTGATCGTGAGCGTCGCGTGGCTTTGTTGGCGCGACAATTGCGCGTTCCATTGGTTGTCACAGGGGAGACCGATCCATTGCTTCTGGAAGCGGCTGCTGGCCTCATCGATGAAGGGGAAACGCCAGAACAGGCAGTTGTAAGGGAAGGGGAAGAAGAGCTTGGCTTCAAACTCTCAAGTCTTTATCTCGTTGCACACGCCTATTCTAGTCCCGGCTCGCTGACCGAAAAACCCTATCACTTTCTGGCGAGCTATAGCTTGACAGACAAAATCGGCAATGGAGGCGGGCTGGAAGCCGAAGGTGAAGATATCGAGGTTGAGGAAATAGCACTGGATGAGTTGGGGGAAGCGGTTTTGCAAGGCAAACTCCGAGACATGAAAACCATCATCCTCATCCAGCATCTTATGCTGAGTGAGCCGGAGTTATTCTTCTAGGTGAATTCCTGCCTCAGAAACCAAGATCAACAACAGAGCACCTTTTCAATATGACTTGGGAGACGAAATGGGGAAACCCACAGGTCGTTCTGCAAGAGCTTGCCCTTTGTCCAGAACAGGGCCAAACTTCGCTCGAAATGCAAATAACCCACCTTACTGTTTCCAGCTGAAAGGCGTTCTCCGCCATGGTTGATCTCGCAGAATTCGAAAACCATTCTGATAATCTTGCCAATCGCTCAAGAGTGATCGCACAGGAACGCACCTGGAGCAATGTGATTGATGGCAAATTCGAGCCTTCTGTTACCGGGCGGGTCATCAACATGGTCTGCCCCTCTGACGGCAAGACCTTTTGCATGATCGCTCACTCTGGACTGGAAGATATCAATGCAGCAGTTGATGCGGCAAGACGAGCATTCGAGGATGGTTTGTGGTCACGTATGCCAGCTCTGGAGCGCGGTCGAATTCTGCGCCATCTGGCGCAACGTATTCATGCCAATTTTGAAGATTTGGCAGCACTGGAAAGTCGCGACACTGGTAAACCTCTGAGTCAGGCAGAAGCTGACATTACCGCAACGGCGCGCTATTTTGAATATTACGGGGGAGCCGCAGACAAAGTGCATGGGGAGACCATACCGCTCCCCAACGGCTTTACGGCCATGACATTGCGTGAACCTCATGGCGTCGTCGGATCCATTATTCCGTGGAATTATCCAGCGCAGATCATGGGGCGCGTTGTCGGAGCCGGACTTGCAATGGGCAATTGTCTGGTGATCAAGCCAGCGGAAGATGCCTGTCTATCAATCTTGCGTATAGCAGAGCTGGCATTGGAAGCAGGTGTGCCGCCAGGTGTTCTCAATGTTGTGACGGGCACAGGCGAGGAAGCCGGTGCCTTGCTTGCCTCTCATCCGGGGTTGGATTTCATCACTTTCACCGGTTCCCCGGAGGTTGGGACGCTTATTCAGCGTGCCGCTGCAGGCAACCATATTGGTTGTACTTTGGAACTTGGCGGCAAAAGCCCGCAAGTCCTGTTTGATGACGCGGATCTTGAGGCTGCCATGCCTGTAATTACCAATGCGATCATTCAGAACGCCGGGCAAACCTGTTCCGCTGGATCGCGTTTGTTGGTGCACAAAGACAAATGGGATGAAGTGCTGGAGAATCTGGTCAGGCGTTTTGACAATCTTGTCGCCAATGCCCATCACGTTAATGCGGATCTGGGGCCTTTGGTGACCCGCAATCAGGCTGAACGCGTGGCCGGATTCATGGATCTGGCAGATGATGCAAATATCCCGGTGCTGGCTGCTGGCAAGATTGCTGAAGATGCACCGGAAGGGGGCTATTATGCTGCGCCCACCTTGTTTGGGCCGGTTCCAAGCGACAGTGCATTGGCGCAAGAGGAGGTTTTCGGTCCGGTTCTCTCCATGTTGCCTTTCAGTGATGAGGAAGAAGCCGTAAAGCTTGCCAATGACACGCCCTACGGGTTGGTGGCAGGACTTTGGACAAGAGATGCGGCACGCTCCATGCGATTGGCGCGCTCCATTCGCGCTGGACAGGTCTATATCAATGGCTATGGCGCAGGTGGCGGCATCGAATTGCCCTTTGGTGGCTTCAAGAAATCCGGGCACGGTAGGGAAAAGGGTTTTGAAGGTCTTTATGAATTCTCAGCCACCAAAACCATTGTCATGAACCACGGATAACGGGCAAATATAATGACAGATCAGAAAGCAATGGGGCGTCTGGCCGACAAGGTTGCTATTATCACAGGTGCAGCCTCAGGCTTCGGCGAAGGTATGGCGCGCAGATTCGCTCAGGAAGGAGCGAAGGTTGTGGTTGCAGACCTCAATGATGAGGGCGCTCAAAAGGTTGCTGATGAAATTGGTGGCGTTGCAGTTGGCGTTGATGTGACCAAGGCAGCAGATATCGACAAGATGGTGGAAGCGGCACTTGAATTGGGCAGCCTGGATATCCTGATCAATAATGCAGGCTTCACCCATCGCAATCAGCCCATGCTGGATGTCGATGAGGAGACTTTTGATCGCATCTTTGATGTCAATGTGAAAGCCATCTTTTTGGCTGCAAAACGCGTCGTCCCGATCATGGAAGAGCAGGGTGGTGGTGTCATTATCAATACGGCGTCTACTGCTGGTCTGCGCCCGCGTCCTGGTCTTGTCTGGTACAACAGCTCAAAGGGTGCTGCCATCTCCATGACCAAATCCATGGCCGTGGAGTTGGCACCAAAGCAAATTCGCGTCAACGCCCTTTGCCCTGTTGCAGGGCCAACCGGCATGCTGCATCTGTTCATGGGAGAAGATACACCAGAGAAGCGCGAAATGTTCAAGGACTCCATCCCCATTGGACGTCTTTCCAGTCCACAGGATATGGCAAATGCTGCGCTCTATCTGTCCAGTGATGAAGCCAATTTCATCACCGGTGTGGCGCTGGAAGTCGATGGCGGAAGGTGTATCTAGTGCGCGCTCCCGAAAAGTTGCAGACTTTTCGGCTAAGAGTTCGCATGAGGAAAGCGCGCTCCCGAAAAGTTGCAGACTTTTCGGCTAAGAGTTCGCATGAGGAAAGCG
>ERZ794982.28-NODE-28-length-148284-cov-10.858746_pt1 | contig 148284 bp, 155 predicted proteins | sample MGYA00433071_ERZ794982 | MGnify/ENA primary metagenome ERZ794982 (study PRJEB30140, sample SAMN00862574) | bioreactor metagenome | study: EMG produced TPA metagenomics assembly of the Bioreactor inoculated with sediment Metagenome (bioreactor metagenome)...
GTAGAAATTTAGAAGATATTTTATTTCAACGATTAATTAAAAATGATAACAAAACTAGCACCGAACAGGATATTTATTAATAATAAAATACTCTTACTATGATTATTTGGAAATAGGAGGGATAGATTTAGGATTATTGTTATCACCTGCCCCTTAGACCTCTTAGAAAAATATAATAAATAAGTAGATTTAAGTACTTTATTTATATAATTTTTATTCAATAAAGAGTTATATTTTCTTGAGGTTTGTAGATGAATGACAGTAAAAGATCAGCTTCAGCAATAACATTAAGCACAATAATAAAGCGGAAATTATCCTTTCTTTTAGATAATGATATATGTCCGTGGATAGGCGATAACACAGATCTAGGTGAGCGAGATGCATTAGAGCAACTACTTGCTGACTCTACTTCGATGGTTGAAGAAGAGTTTGAAGAAAAATATTTGTTAGAAATAGCACGTTTAAAAAGACGCATTGAAGGAAAAATATTTTCAGTGGCTGATAATGATGATTATTATGAATCATTCAGCAATACAATAATTGAAATTTTAAGTTTAATAAATCCCAAAAATCTTTATGATTTCGATGATGGTGAATAAAAATATAACAAGTCGAATCAATTGACAAAAATAGCTGTCACGAATTTTGTTTCTCAAAATGTAGTATTAGATATTTTTGCAACTGTTCTAAACGCTAAATATTAAGAACTTACAGAAATTTTATGAAACTAAATAAACGGGTAGGGGAAGTGTTTTCCCCTTTAGATTAAAAACTTTCCCACTCATTGTAGTTTGTGTTATCACTTTTAGCTTCTTGTTTTCTTGTACTATGTGATGACATTTTACTTTTATTACTAGTCTTTTTTTGAGTAGATATTATAGCGTTATTGTTTATAACTTCAATTTTCTTAGCTTTTATATCATTTTTTCCTATAAACTCTTTTTCGTCTGCACTTTGTACAATAGTTTGTGCAATTTGAGAAGTTTGATCAGCTATATTTTTTGTTTGACTTGCTATCTCTGCATTTTGTTGAGTTTGTTGATCAAGCGAATTCACAGCATCATTGATTTGAACTATTCCTGTTTGTTGTTCTTTACTAGCTACTGATACATCACTTATTAGTTCAATAGTTTTATTAATATTTTCATTTAGTCCACTATATCCTTTAATCATACCATCAGCAATAGTTTTCCCTTCATTTGCTTTTTTTGTTGCATTTTCTACAAGTGTTTTAATTTCACTTGCTGCTTCTGCTGATCTTGCTGCAAGATTTCTAACTTCTCCAGCAACTACAGCAAATCCTTTACCTGCTTCCCCAGCTGTTGCAGCTTCTACAGCTGCATTTAATGATAAAATATTTGTTTGAAATGCGATTTGATCAATGATTGAAATTGCCTCATTAATTGCTGTTACTTGTTTATCAATCTCATCCATTGCATCAGTAGTTTTAGAAGCTAATTCTTGACCTTGACTAGCTGAATTTGTAACTTTTTCTGCAAGAGAAGACATACTTCCAATTTTTTCAGAATTTGTATTTACAGTTCCTGTGATTTCTTCAAGAGCGGCTGCTGTTTCTTCTAAAGATACAGCGGCTTCATTTGATGCCTTATTTAATTTATCTACATTAGATAATAATATTGTAGAAGACTCTTGTAAAGTTACCCCATTGGTTTTATTGTCTATCAACATTTGAGTTGTAGCATTACCTAAAGAATTTACTCCCTTTGCAAGTTTTTCAAGATGAGCTTTTATTCCTGAAGTATTAACTTTATTTATATAGTTATAGTTTGAATATTGATCAAGTATATCTAATACCCCATCTATATTTTTTTCAATATTATCACCCATTTTATTTAATAATTCTGTTAATTCTTGTAAAGATTTATTTGAACAATTTACATGGATTCTTTGAGATAAATCACCTTGCTCAAATTCTGCTAAAACTTTGATAGTATCATCTATTACTTGTCTATCTTCTTCGATACCCTTTTTAGCTTTAACAATATTTTCATTTACAACTTTTGCCATTAGTCCAATTTCATCAAACTTATCTGTATGAAGTTCTTTTATATCACTTGTTTCTCTATTCAAGTAATTAAAGAATCCCATTAGACCTTCTTGAAAAACAAGAAGTCTATTTACAACCATTTTATTGATAATAATAACTGCTGAAATAGCAACAATACTTAAAATAACAAGTGCCATTATAAAAATAAGAGTTGCGATATTATTTGGTCTTAGTAGGACTTCGGCTTCATCAATCTCTGAGATAATTGCCCAATGAAAATCTTGCCCTATCATGATGTATGAATAAGATGAAAGAACCTGATTTCCATTATAGTCAGTTATTATTTCAGTATTTGTTTTTTTATCTAGGCCATTTCTTGATGCAACTGTATTTATATTAGATGTATTTGGATTTGCAAAAGATGCTTTGACAGAATGTCCTTTTGGATCAATAAAACTGTCACTTCTCATAAGTTTATCTGGACCTACTAAATAATCCTCTTGAGAATCATTATAGCCTTTTCTAAACTGCATAATTTTATTTATATTTTTATCTGATATTTGAAATACAAGTACAGCTTTTAAATCACCATCTATATTAATTGGTGAAGCTAAAAACATTGCAGGTTCATTATTACTTGGAGCATAAGGTTTCATATCAATAAAAACTCCTCTTTTTAACTCTCTTGCTTTTTTCCAAGCCTCACCTAGACCACTATTTCTTAGGCTACCTGAACTAATATTTGCTCCATAGTCAGATTCTCTTGCTTGGGAATACATAACATGACCATTTAGATTTATTATAAAAATATCATAATATCCATACTCTTTTGCATAGTTTTGAAAAAATTGATCATATATTGCTGTTTTATCTTTTACTATTTTATTTTTTACAGGATATGGCTCATTTTCATTCACATTTAGTTCTTGTTCAAGTTTAAGAAGCTCTTGAGTCGCCTCTTTAATATCTTCACTTTCTGCTAAGACACTTATATCTGCTACTCTTTCAGTAAAAAAGTTTGTTATTTGGTTTGCCTTTGAATCTTTTGCAGCTGTAAGCTTCGCATAGCTCTCTTCCATTAGTGCACTTTCAACATTTACAACGGCAAAAACACCCAATACAATAGTCAATGCTGATAAAGCACCCATAATTAAAACTATCAATTTAGCTTTTATAGTTAAATCTTTTTTCATGATATTTCCTTAAACGTATAGTATAAAATTCTAGCCTAATGTTATCTCATATTAAAGATTCTAGCCTAATATTAATTTATATGCAAGATAAAATAACTAAAAGATTTCTTTATGTCTAAACAGTAATTTATTATTTTCTGAAAGTGTAATTCTTTTAAAGGTAGTGACTATATTATATTGAACTTTATTATTTTAATATATGTTATTCCTTGGTTTTCAGGTTAATACTTATATAATATGTGTTTAGCAGATACTTAAAAATAAGAGAAATAAAGCTCAAAATTTGAGTTTTAATACTTATTACTTTAAACATTATATATGATATATTGAGGTCAATATGAAAAAAATTTTATTAGCAGGATCAACTGGTTATTTGGGAGTTTATATTGCGAAAGAACTTATAAGACAGTCTTATTTTTTTAAAGCTATTGTTCGAACTTCTGAAAAACTTGAACAAAATGATATAAAAGCCAATGAATTACTTAAAGCAAAACTAACTGATTCAGAATCTATCAAAGGTTGTTGTAAAGGTATTGATATAGTTATCTCAACTGTTGGTATTACAAAACAAAAAGATGATTATACTTATATGGATGTAGACTATCAAGCTAATATGAACTTACTAAAAGAAGCTAAAAAAAGTGGAGTCAAAAAGTTTATTTATGTTTCAGTTTTAAATGGTCAAAAGCTAAGAAATTTAAAAATATGCGATGCAAAAGAGTTATTTGTTGAGCAGTTGAAACACTCAGGGATAGATTATTGTATTATTCGCCCAAATGGATTTTTCTCAGATATATCAGAATTTTTTAATATGGCAAAAAAGGGGAAAATATATCTTTTTGGAAATGGAGAAATAAAAGCAAATCCAATCCATGGTGCAGATTTAGCTGTTGTTTGTGTAGATGCTATTGATAGTATTGATAAAGAAATTGAAATTGGAGGTCCTGAAATATTAACTCAAAATGAGATTGCATCAATGGCCTTTGATGTTTTAGGTAGTAAAAAGAATATAACTTATATCCCCAATTGGATAAGAATAATAGTTCTCAAACTGCTAAAATTGTTTACTAATAGTAAAATTTATGGACCAGTAGAGTTTTTTATGACAGTTATGACGATTGATATGATTGCACCAAAGTATGGTAAACATAGCTTAAAAGAATATTTTAAAAAATTAAAAAATATAACTTAAAAGAGTATTATTATGATTGTGTTTTTGATAATAATGCTTTCATTAATTGAGCTGTATTTTCTAATTCACCATAGCCGTTATCTTTTATCCAATTACCAATGAATTCTTTTCTATGAGCAAGTTCTCTCTCTTTGTAAGCTGTTGCTTCTGCTTCTACATCCCAATTTCCATTTTCATCTAAAAATGATTCCTGTGCATAAACACCTTCTAATGTAATTTTAGTAGGTATTCTATTGTTATTTTCATCAAAAGTAAATCCATCAAGTTGAACATATTTAGAAGAAGGAGGAGTATAAGCTTCAGTACTTATAACATACATTATATCATTAAAGTCTGCTAATTCTTTAGGTTTATTAACTCTTAGATTAATTGGTTCTTTAGTGCTAATTTTAGTACTGAAAAAACCAACATTAAAATTATCTACTATATCATTAATTTCAGACATGAAAAGTTCCTTGCACTTTTATATGCTAAATTTTAACTTAATAAACTTAAATATATTAGAATAATTTATTTTAAAGTTTAATAAATATGTTAAAAGATAAGAAATAAGGACTAATGATAAAAAGTTAAAGATGCAATTAAAGATATTTGTATTATGTATAATATCTATTGATTTTTAGAGTGTTTTATATATAATTAGATTGATTAAATACTTAGGTAGGGAGAAATCATGAAAGCAAAAATCAGTATTATTACGCTTGGTGTGGAGGATTTGGAGAGGGCAACTCGTTTCTATGGCGAAGGTCTTGGTCTACCAAAGTATGATTTTGAGGGCAATATATCTTTTTTCAGTTTAGAAGGAACCTGGTTAGCACTATATCCTAAAGAGGAACTGGCTAAGGATATTGGATTACCCGTTCTTCCTCAGGCTGGTTTTTCTGGCATTACCTTGGCTCATAATGTTAAGAGCAAGTCAGAAGTTGATGCTGTCCTTACTCAAGCAGTATCAGCTGGAGCACAACTTATCAAGCCAGCGGTAGATGTTTTTTGGGGTGGCTATTCTGGTTACTTCCAAGATCCAGAAGGTCATTATTGGGAAGTAGCTTATAATCCTTATGAGGACTTAACATAAATTGGAAGTTTTTAATCATACTAAATAATTTAAATAAAAGCTAAATTGGTGTCATATAATAAGGAGAAAGAATGGCAATAAAATTATGTCCTATTGGTGGAAAAATAAATGCTTTTTTATTTGAAAATGAGAGTATAAATTTACCTTTATCTCTTTTTTTATCAATTAGAATAGATTTAGAAGAGTTCCAATTTCAAAGTGAATTTGAAGATACGTGTATCCAGCTTGATTTTATTAAGATGAAGTTTAATTCTTTTTTGGATATAGAAAATAAAGAGATTGAGTTTGCTTTAAATCCTGAAGATGGGTATATTGATGGGTCTATTTATCTTGATAGCCAGCATGTGCCAGTTGATATTAGTAAGATAAGTTTTAGTTCATTTGATAAAGATAATATCAATGCAAAATTTAAGGGAGTGGTATTGTTTGATTATTGTGGTTATGAAGATTTAAATCAAGAGTTTATTATTGAAACTACTTTAAGTTTTGAGAATATATTTATACCCTCTGATATTATTTCTCCAAGTATACAAAATCTTGAAATAGCCCAAAAAAAGCTTAGTGAGTTTTTTGTTATTAGTGAATTAACAGATCCAGTTATAGAAAATAATGGCTTTTGTGATGTAATTGCATTTCACAAGTTGGCATAATAATATAAAATTATTTTAAAAAAGAAACACAGTTTGAATACTGATTATAAACTAAATCCAAATATTACATACAAAGAGTTTAAATTAAAAAGTTGTAAAATAAAAAGATAAATATTTAACTTAATTTTAGGATATTAAATGAGTAGTGAAGTTATTGCGTATGCAGTAGATAGAAAAAGATTAAAGAGATATATGCTTGTAAAAACAAAGATTTTATTAGTGATTTTATGAGTGAATTTTGTGATGAGATTGAAGAGTTAGCAGAGGATTTTGATGTAAGTCCTAGTGATTTTGAGAGTAGGTTAGATTTAATAGTAAATGCTAAGCCTTATGGTGAAGATGATAATGTTTGGATTTACAACTCTTTATATGAGCTGTTTTGCCAAAAATATGGAGAGTTGATTGAGCATGAAGAGTTTATGTGTTATTTAGAAGATGCTATTGATGATACACCAAGAACAGCTTTTTTACAAATTCCAGCAGATAAAGATTTTGAGGGTGCAGATTATTATAGTATTGCTTATGAAGATTTAGAAAAGCTAAGAGAGATATTTTTAACTAAGCCATCTTATGCAAATGAAGATTATTATATGGATGAGGTTAACAATATTTTTGATTTTGCAAAAGAAAATAAGAAAGATTTAGTGTTTTTCGCATATTGATTTTTATTATTATCTTCATATTAGACTTTTTTCATATAATATAATATATTTTATGGAGGTATTTTGTGATTTTTTATAAAAAAAATAGAGAGTTGGATGTAGATATTGGAAATCATCATATTGTTATTTGGCGTCGTTATGAAGCACTGGGTGCGCTAAATGATTTATTAATAGCAATTTGGTTTTTAATAGGTAGTTTTTTCTTTTTAAATGATTCTCTTATGCAAAGTGGTACTTGGCTATTTATAGTAGGTAGTGCACAATTAATCATAAAACCTCTAATAAAATTAATAAGTTTGATTCATGTAGCTCAAATTTATAATAAAAACTATAATAAGCTGTTATACACTAATATACTATTAGATATTTCATTAATTTAAGAGTTTTAAATATATAATATTATATTAATAATAAATTTTAAATATGTTAATTTTTTAAATTTTACTTTTGTAGGTATTTTTAGATAAAAGAATCTTTCAATTCATAGATATTCCAACATTATTTTATTAATTAGTTATTAAAAATATTAAGGAATATTCTAATGAATATAGAACTAGATGATTCAAAAAAACTACTAGCACTTAATAAACCAAAAGGTTATATTGTTACGCGATCTGATGATCTTGGACGAAAAACTGTTTATGATCTTTTACCTGATTGGGTTTTTTCTGATGGTTGGATGCCAATAGGTCGTCTTGATTTAGAATCAAAGGGGCTTTTGCTATTTACAAGAGATGGAAAAATTGGTAATTTATTGACTAAACCTAAAAATTGTATTAAGGTTTATGAGATTTGGGTTAGAGGTCATGTAACACATGAGCATATTCTAAAAACTATAAAAGGTGTAGAGAGTCCTTATGGATTATTGAAAGCTTTAGAAGTAGAAAAAATAGGTATGGCTAAAGCAAAAACTAAACTTAGAGTAAAAATAGATGAGGGCAAAAATCGTCATATTCGTAGACTTTTTGGAAGTTTAAAAGACCCAAAATTTAAAACTTCATTGAAGGTTTTAAGTTTAAGTAGAGTAAGTATTGGTGATTTTAAACTTGATATTAAAAGTGGTGAATGGCGTTTTCTTTCTATAAAAGAAGAAAAAGCATTAATGAAAAATTTATAAGAAACAAAAAGGAAATTATGTGTCATTTAAAGTATTTACTTTATCTCAAGAACTTTATAAAGCATTAGAAAAAAATAGTTATATTACTCCAACACCAATACAAGAAAAGGTGATTCCTCTTGTAAAAAAAGGTGCTGATGTCTTAGCACAAGCTCAAACAGGAAGTGGTAAAACAGCTAGTTTTGTTATTCCTGTATTAGAACTTTTAAAAGATGAAATAACATCTAAAAAATCAAAAATTAAGGTTTTAGTTTTAACGCCTACTAGAGAGCTTACTTTACAAGTTGCACAGACTTTTTCAACAATGAGTTCATTTTTTAAACACACACCTTTAATAGTTCCTGTTATTGGTGGAGAAAAAATTGGTGAACAACTTTTAAAGATACAAAAAGGGTGTGATATTGTAGTCGCAACTTCTGGAAGATTAATTGATATTATTGATAAAAAACAGATAGATTTATCACAAATTGAATATTTCATACTTGATGAAGCAGATAAAATGTTGGATTTTGGATTTGCTGAAGAGCTTGATATTATTTTAAATGTGATTGCAAAACAAAGACAAAACCTTATGTTTTCTGCGACATATTCACCAAAAGTACTAGATATTGCTTCAAAAATAACTACAAAAGCTACAAATGTAAAAATAGAAAATACAAAATCATATGTAGAGCAAATAACACAAAGAGCTATTTTGGTAAATAAAGAGAATAAAAGTGCATTATTAAGACAACTAATAAAGCAAAATCAGTTTAAATCAGTATTAGTATTTATGTCAAGTAAAAGAGCAGCTGATAACATAGCAGTTAAATTTGGAAAGTATGGTTTAGAAGCTGATTCATTTCATGGTGATTTGACACAAGAAGAGAGAATTTATACTCTTGAAGAGTTTAAAAATAAAAAGATTAATATTTTGTTTTCAACTGATATAGCTTCAAGAGGATTACATATAGAAGATATTGATTGTGTTATAAATTATGATTTGCCAAGAAGTACACAAACTTATATTCATCGTATAGGAAGAACAGCAAGAGCTGGAAAAAGTGGAGTTGCCATATCATTTTTAGATGATGAGAATTTGAATCATTTTAAACTTATAGAAAAAAGAAATGAATTAGATATAAAAAAAGAGCAAATTGAGGGATTTGAGTTTAAAAGCTATGGCAGTGTAAAGCAAAAAGGAAGCAAGCCTATTAAAGGTAAAAGAAAAAGTAAAAAAGATAAATTAAGAGAACAAGGACTTAAATAAAATTATATGAGTGAAAAAAACAGTATATTACAAAAAATAAAATTGATAGATAAAGGTGTACTTTTTATGCTTTTAAGTGCTTTGATTTCAGCACTAAATGGAGCAGTAGCTAAAGTACTATCTAATAGTATGCATCCAATTGAGATAGTATTTTATAGGAACTTCTTAGGAATTTTGATACTTTTATATAGTTTTAAAAAGGTAAATGTTTTAATAGATAAGTCTAAACTACACTTACTTTTTTTACGAGGTTTTTTTGGTAGTTTAGCTATGCTTTTATTTTTTTATACAATTGCAACTATTCCTTTAGGTGAAGCTGTTGTACTAAATAAAACATCACCTTTTTTTGTAACTATTCTTGCTTATTATTTAATGAAAGAGTCTATTGGTCTTAATACGTTTTTTGCTTTGATTATTGGTTTTTTAGGAATTGTATTTGTTATGAAACCTTTTGGTGTTGAAATATCAATTGAACATATTATGGGTGTATTAGGAGGTTTTTTCTCAGCTGCTGCTTATGCAACTATAAAGAAAATCAAAGATATTTATGATGCAAGAGTTATTATGCTTTCTTTTATGGGAGTTGGTATAATTATTCCAATTGGATTCTTTTTATTTAGTTCTTATGTTGAATTTAAAATTTATACTGATATTTATATTTGGTTGCTTATATTTTTTATGGCAATTATCTCTACTGCTTCACAATGGTTTTTAACTAGGGCATATAGTTTAAGTAAGGCTAGTATTATTGGTGTGATAAGTTATACAAATATACCTTTTGCTATTGGTTTTGGGGTTATGTTAGGGGATTCATTACCTGATATATATACATTTTTAGGTATTATTCTTATTATAATAGGTGGAGTTTTAGTTAGTAAAAAAGGTAAAAAATGAAAGTAAATATTCCTGGAAAGCAAGAAATAGAGATTAAAAATATTGTATTTGATTATAATGGTACGATTGCTATTGATGGTAAATTAATTGATGGTGTTAAAGAAAATATAAATGAACTTTCAAATAAGTTTAATTTTTTTGTGATTACTGCTGATACTTTTGGAAGTGTTGAGCAAGAGCTTAAGTCAGTAAATTGCAAAATTATCAAGATTGAAAAATCTTTACAAGATATAAGTAAAGAAAAGTTTATAAAAGAACTAGGTTCAAATACGGCTTTGTGTGTTGGCAATGGAAGAAATGATAAATTGATGTTAAAAGAGGCTATTTTAGGTATTGCAATTTTGCAAGATGAGGGTATATGTACACAGACATTGTTAAATTCTGATATTTTAGTAAAATCAATTTTGGATGTTTTTGGGTTTTTAAATGATAAAAATAGGCTAATAGCCACATTGAGAAATTAAAAGTGAGATATTAAGTAGCAAAAAATGCTACTTAAAAAGTCTTATAGACCTGTAACGTTTTCTGCTTGAGGACCTTTTTGTCCTTCACCTAACTCAAAAGTTACTTCTTGACCATCATTTAATGATGCTCTATCATATCCATTAGTGTTGATTTGACTATAGTGTACAAATACATCTTTCCCGCCGTCTTTTTGTTCGATAAAACCGAAACCTTTTTCACTATTGAACCATTTTACAGTTCCGTTTACTAATGTTGCCATTGTAATTCCTTTGTTGTTTTGTGTTAAAAGTATAATATGAGAAATTCTTTTAGATTGATTGTACTGTAACTATAAGTTGTCAATATAACGCAGACTAAAGATGTAACTCGAACCATCTTTTGTTGGTAACAGTATACATGAATTTTTCACTTATAATCTTAAAATAAACTTAAATTTCAATAAAAATAGATTAATTTGAAATTTATTTAGCTTTGTTATACTGAATAGATATTTAAGATAATATTTATTTTGAATAATATTAAATGAAAAAAACAAAGGAAGCAAATGGCGAAAAAAAATTACAACTATGAGAAAAGAGCAAGAGAGATAGAAAAACAAAAAAAGAAAGAAGAGAAGCTTAAGAAGAAACAAGCTAAAAATAATCCAGAAAATGTAGAAAATAATGAAGAGATAGAAAGTATAGAAGATAAAGAGTAGTTTTATAGTTTTATTTTAAAAATGATAAAATTCAAATAAAAAAGAGAATAATGTTTGATAGCAATGATTATTGGGAAGAAGAGTTTAAAGATTATAAAGCAAAAGAGTTAAACTCTATTTATTTTGATAACTGTACTTTTATTAACTGTACTTTTTCAAGTGCTACTATTAGCAACTGCAAGTTTACAGAGTGTATATTTGTTAGTTGTGACTTATCTCTTTGTATTTTAAAATCTTCTACTTTTAATGATGTAACTTTTAAAAAGTCTAAACTTATTGGTATTTCTTGGAGCAATTGTGAAGAGCCTTTTGATATAAGTTTTATTTCTTGTAATATTTCTCAAAACTCTTTTCATTTACTTGATTTAAAGAAAATGAAATTTGTTGATTCAATCATTAAAGATAGTGGGTTTGAAGAATGCAATCTTGAAAAAGCTGTTTTTGAAAGATGTGATTTAGAACTTACCACTTTTTATAAAAACAACTTAAATAAAGCAAATTTTCAAACTTCAAAAAATTACTTAATAGATCCTACTCAAAATAGTATAGAAAAAGCTGAGTTTTCACTTCCTGAAGTATTGAGTTTTTTAAGTTTGTTACCTATAAAAATTAAATGAGATTTGATAGAGGGTAAAATATCCCAAATTGGGATATTATTTACTTTTTATTTGAAAAATCAAATGAATCAATATGCTCATCTATATGTTGTGCCAATAGATTTTTATACTCTTTTGTAAAGTATTCTATAATCTCTTCTTTTGAATCTTTCATATCTTGTGCCGAATCAAAATCTGTTGCTGCAACCCATGCATTGAATCTTGCTAATCCATACATAAAAGAAGCACTAGCTTCTCCTGGAGTTATCATCTTTTCACTCATTTGTTTGTTTGCTAAGATTATATGTTCATCAGCTCTTTGTACAAATGCTTCTTTATTATTCATGATTAATATCCTTACTTTATTTTTCTGGATTTTAGCAAAATTAACTTAAATAGTTCAAAATTTAGATAAAATACAAAAATATTAATAATGATTGATAAATTTAAGCAAAGAGAAACAATGAAAAAAATATTTAAATTAGAAGATGAAAAAAAACATCCAGATAGAGTTTTAGAAGCAATAAAGCATGAAGTTAGAAAGTATATTAAAAGAGAAAAAAGAAAAACTTTGCCTGAGGGTGTTGACTTTTGGAAGTTTGAATGTAAAAGTGCAATTGATGATGAAGAAGTAAAAGAGATTGATTTTTTAGAAATCACAAAAGCAATTGATGAAGCTTCTATTAAAAAAGCAAAAACTTTATATTTAGAAATTATTGCAACAAATGGTTATAAAGAAAAAAAAGATAATAATGCAGAAACTGAAGTAGAATAAAGAGTAAGTTTTGTTTATGAAAGAAAAGATTTATTTAATTCCTGGACTTATGACAGATGAAAGACTTTGGCAAAGAATTACTCCTTTATTAAAAGAGTATGAGTTAATTCATATTCCTATTCCTGCAATTACAGATTTTGATAAAATGAACGAGTTTTTAAAAAAGAAATTTGAAAGTGAAAAAAAAGTAAATCTTTTGGGTTTTTCTCTTGGAGGATATATTGCAACATATTTTGCAATTAAAAATCCAAGTTTCATAAATAGGCTTTTTATAGTTGGAGGAACGCCAAGTGGTACAAATGAAACAGAAATAAAAAGAAGAAAACAAAAACTTCTTCAAATAGAAAAAAAAGGTTTTTCTACACTTTCTTATGAAAAAGCACTCTCTTTGGTAGAAGAAAAAAATAAAAATGACGAAGAATTAATCAATATTATGATTGATATGTTTACAAAGCTTGGTGAACATGAGTTTACTTCTCAGCTTACAAGTACTTTTTATAGAAAAGACTTACATGATGAGTTGAAAGATTTGAAGTTTTTAATTTATTATTTTTTTAGTAATAAAGATAGACTTTTAAATCATGAATCTATTGAAAAACTAGAGCAAATGAACTTGGAACATATAAAAGTCATATTAAGGGATGGCACAAGTCATAATATTCCTTTAGAGGATCCTTTAACTTTAACAAAATATATAAAAGAGTGGATGAAAAGCAGATTAATCTAAATTAAACTGCTTTTTGTAATTTTCTTCAAGTGAAGTTTTATCTTTATAGCTAATAATATTGCCTATTTTAATTTCAATAATTAAATTTTCTGTTCTTTTTTCAATTGCTTCTTTTAAAACATCATTTGCATTTGATTTTATATAAACAGGCAAAATATCAAGTCTATTCTTAAGAGCAATTATTCTTGAGCCTTCTTTAAAACTACTAATTGGAGTATTTTCTTTATTTCTAGTACCTTCTGGAAAAATAAATATTGAGTGATTATTTTTTACTACTTCTTTTGTCTTTTTAAAGAAAGAAGACATATTATTAGATTCTCTATCAAGTAAAATTGTACCAGCATTTCTTGTGAATGTTCCAAAAAATGAAGAGTTATATAACTCTTTTTTTGCAACCCAGTATCCTTTTATATCACTATTTTTTAAAGTTTGTTCTATTATTAAAGGGTCAATTATACTTCTATGATTTGAAATCAATAAGTATTGTCCTTGAGTTGGTATTTTGTCTTTGTTTTCTATTTGTACTTTTATATTTAGTTTTGATAGAAGTTCTTCTGAATAATTTAATCTTAAATCCATTTTTTCTTTAGAAGTTTTAGTTTTTTTTAGCTTTATTCCATACTTATTGGTTAAGTACATAGCATATATTGCCATTTTTATTTTTTTTAGATTCAAAATATTGTAACTATCCCTTTCATTTTTTTCATTATTAAATCATAAATTTACTTTTAATTTGATTAGTATTAAATACTTGATTAATATCAATAATAAAAAATAGATTTTTTATTACACTATAAGAAAATAAAAGAGATAAAATGAGCATGAAAAACAGTAAAAATATACAAGAAGTAGATTTTATAGCTATTTTAAAAAATTATAATTTTTCATTAGATGATGGAAAAAAACTTGCTTCTTTACATGATATTATTGTCAAATATGAAGATAGTCTAATAATAAAATTTTATGAGTTTATTTTTAATTTTGAATATGCCAAAAGTTTTTTAAAAGATAAAGATACTTTAAAAAGACATGAAGAGGGAATTAAAAATTGGTATAAGAATCTTTTTTGTGGAAAATATGAACTTTCATATTTTGAGAATTTGAATTTTATTAGTGAAGTACATGTTCGTATTGGTTTACCTGCACATTATGTAAATGCTGCTTTTAGTTTTATTCGTGGCTTTTTAATTGAAGTTTTGATTAGTGAAAATAAGATTGGATTTATTGATTCTTTAAACAAAATTATTGATATAAATCTTGATATTTTAACTTTATCTTACAGACAAGTTGAACAATCAAAACTTTTAAAAGATGTGCTTTTTTTAAAAAAAGTTGTAGAAAGTGGTTCCATTGAACCATATTTCCAAGCTATCTTTAATACAAAGACTATGAAGATTGAAAAATATGAGAGTCTAATGAGATTGATTGATATCTCATCTTTTGAAGCATATTCTGTTTTCCCTTATTTAGAGGTTTCAAAAAAAATAAAACTTTATGAAAAAATGATGAGAATGATGATAGAAAAAACTTTTATTTTTTTCAATGATCAAGAAGTAGAGTTTAGCATTAATTTATCTTATGAAGATATCTCAAACAAATCGTTTATTGATTTTTTATATAAAATGATTAGTTCTTTTAAAAGACCATCAAATATAATTTTTGAAATTTTAGAAACAGATTTTATTGAAGATTTTGATATTGTAGTAGAATTTACAAAATCTGTTCGAATGTATGGGTGTAAAATTGCAATTGATGATTTTGGTAGTGGTTTTTCTAGTATGGAAAATATCTTAAGATTAAAGCCAGAATATATAAAAATTGATGGCTCTCTTATAAAAAACTTGCATATATCAAAAGAGTCTCAAACTCTAGTAAAAAATATAACAAATATAGCAAAAGATTTAAATTGTAAAACAGTAGCTGAGTATGTACATTGTAAAGAAGTTTTTACAATAGTAAAAGAACTAAATGTAGATTATTTACAAGGTTTTTATCTTCATAAGCCTGAAAAACTCTAAAATGCCTTTCTTTCATAATCTATTTATACTAAAAGAGTATAATTAAGTTAGAATTGAAATTTATGGAGGATAAGATGAGTAAAGTGAAAAATGTAGTTGTTGCTATTGATACTTCAATCATGGCAAATGAGGTTTTAAAAAGAGCTTTTGACTTTGCAAACAAAGATATTGAATTGCATATTGTTCATTGTATTGATATTCCTTGGATAAATAAATTAAAAGAGAAAAAAGATATAGTCCTTCAAACTAAAAAAAAGTTAAAAGATAATATTGAAAAATTAAATAAACAGAATAAATCTTTTAAATTAATTGTTAAAAAAGGAACACCCTCAACTGTTATTGTAAAAGAAGCAAAAAAATTAGATGCAAAATTAATAATAATAGGTGCATATTCAAAAGAGAATTTAAAAACAAAAATTTTAGGTTCAAATGCTCATAATATTGCACAAAAAAGTAATTTACCAGTTTTAATAGTAAAAAATATGTTTGTAGAAAAGTATAGTAGTGCAATTGCATTTACTGATTTATCTAAAGTATCTAAAAAAAGTATAAGATTTACACAAAAGTTTTTTAAAGATTTGGATATAAAGCTTGTGCATGCTTCTAAAAAAATAAGTGATTTTACATTGGATTTTTATAAAATAAACGACCAAACTGACTTTTTGATTAAAGAAGCAAAAAAACAAAAAGAAAAACAAATTGATAAGTTTAAAAAAGATATTTGTATAAATGATATTGAAGTCTTAGAAGAGTCAGGTTCATATAATGAAGCTTTACTTTCATATGCAAATAAAGAAGATAAAGATCTAGTTATATTAGGTTCAAGAGGAGTTAAAACAGCAAGTTCTATGTTGTTTGGTTCTAAAAGTTCATTTTTGATGAAATCTGTCTCTTCTGATGTGTTAGTTTACGTTCCACTTACAAAATAAGTCATAAGCAAAAATCAACATATTATTGACTACAATTTTGTTATGGAAAAAATAGATTTAATTAATAAAAAATTTTTAAGAAAAGATTTGATTTTAACAATAGCAAAATATCAAATCTATTATCAAATGGCACTTGGGGTTTTGGTTAAAGAGACTTGTTTTGATAAAGATGAGATAGAAAAAAAGTTAAAACAACTGCAACTTGATATTGATGTTGAAAATGTCTTAAATGTAATGATAGAACTTATTGACTCTTTTTATAATGATGATGAGTTTGAAATCATATTTGAAGATAATATAAAAGTAAACGCATTTTTGCATTCTTTAAAAGACTTTATTGAAAAAAATGATGATTTAACTAATAAAGAAAAAGTTCATATTTCATATAAAGAGAAAATAATGGATGATGCTTTTTTTGATGCAAAAATGCAGTTACATTTTGATGATGAATTAAAACATAGAGTTAACTATTGGGAAGAGTTAATTACAGAAAAAATAGCAGATGAAATAAAAGAGTCTGCTTTAAATATTATTAAAAGGTAAAATAAATCAGAATATTTTAAAACTGTTATGTTTGACCAAGATTCAAAAATAGTATGTAGGGTGGACTTTTTAAATCATATGATTGTAAATAAAGGCTTAGTATTAAAATATTATTACACAGATACAGAACATAGACCTTTATTTAGTTATACTGTAAATAAACAAGATTGTTTGGAGCTTGAGAACTAAAGAGTTTAAAAAATTTTCAAATTCTTTTTTTAAACTCTTGTATTTTTGTTCCCTTTAAGTTTATGTGACTATAATCTGCATTCAACTTAACGCGGAATAGAGCAGTCAGGTAGCTCGTCGGGCTCATAACCCGAAGGTCACAAGTTCAAATCTTGTTTCCGCAACCAATCAAAAAACTTACTTAAAATTTAAATCAAATTCTTCCCGTTATTTCTATTAAGTGAAATCCAAATTGAGTCTTAACAGGTCCATGTATTTTATTTAAATCTTTACTAAATATAACATCATCAAACTCTTTTACCATATCACCTTTTTTAAACATTCCAAGTTCACCACCTTTTTTACCTGATGGGCATTTTGAAAACTTTTTTGCAGCTTTTTCAAAACTTATTTCTTTATTATTTATCTCTTTTTGTATCTTTTTTGCTAACTTTTCAGTATTTACTAAAATATGTCTTGCTGTTGCTTGTTTTGCCATATAAAATCCTTTTCAAAGTAAATAGTAGCTAAAAGATTTTTTAAGTATAATTATATGAATGAATAAACTACCAATATATGAAATCTTAGATGATTTAAAATCAAAGCTAAGAACAAATAAAACAGTTATTTTACAAGCAACAACGGGTGCAGGTAAAAGTACAGTTGTTCCTACAGAACTTTTAAATGAAACTTTTTTAAAAAATAAAAAAATCATAGTTTTAGAACCAAGAAGAGTAGCTGCAAGAGTTATTGCAAATAAATTAGCACAAAATCTAGGTGAAAAAGTAGGGCAAACAGTAGGCTATGAGATTAAACTTGATAGTTGTGTTTCTAAACAAACAAAAATATTAGTTGTAACAGAAGCTATTTTGATTAGAAAAATACAAGCAAATCAAAGTATTGATGATATTGGTTTAATAATTTTTGATGAGTTTCATGAAAGAAGTATTTATACAGATTTGTCATTGGCTTTTTCTTTACAAATACAAGATTATTTAAGAGATGATTTGAAACTTTTAATAATGTCTGCAACATTAAATAGCAAAAAGTTATCTAATTTTTTAGATGCACCTATAATAACTTCAATTGCAAAAAATTATGAAGTAAAAAGTATATATTTAAATCCTGATGTAAAACAACCAAGTTATAGTGATACTTCTTTGGTAGTTGATACTATTTATAAAGCTTTAAGAGATAGTAAAAAAGATATTTTAGTTTTTTTAGCTGGTGTAAAACAGATAAATGAAGTAAGAAGTAGTTTAAATATAAGTGAAGATATCTTAGTATTGCCTTTGTATTCAAATCTTGATAAAAAGCAACAAGATGATGCAATACAAGAACAAAGTAAAAGAAAAGTAATACTCTCAACAAATATTGCACAAACCTCTTTAACTATAAAAGGAGTTAATGTAGTAATTGATACAGGATTAGAAAAGGTTTCAAAATATGATAGTTCAAATGGTATGAACCATTTGAACTTAAGTTTTATTTCTTATGAATCATCTATTCAAAGGCAAGGTAGAGCTGGAAGATTAGAAAATGGAGTTTGTTATAAGTTGTGGCATGAGTCAAAACTTTTAGAAAAAACATCAGAACCAGAGATTTTAAGAGTAGATTTAACACAAACTCTTTTGGAACTTTCTTTATGGCAAATAGATAATTTTGATGATTTAAATTGGTTAGATATACCAAATGAGACATCTATTTTACATGCTAAAGAGCTTTTAATAAGTCTAAATATGATTGATAAAGAATACAAAATTACAACTTTTGGTAAAAAAGCCATAAGTTTGGGAATTCATCCTAGGTTTGCCTATATGATTTTAAAAGCAAATGAGCTTGGATTTGCTTATGAAGCTTGTATTTTAGCATCAATTTTAAATGCAAATAGTTTACAAGGCGATATCTTATCTATTTTTATAGATTGTTATGAAAAAGATAAAAACTCAATACTTTTAAAAGAGACAAGACAATACTTTATAAAATTAAAAAAAATTGAGTTTATTAAAAAAGAGAAATTCTCTTATGAGCTTTTGGGCGTATTAGCTTTATATGCTTATCCTGATAGATTAGCAAAGTTAAGAGAAGAAAATGATACAAGATACAAGCTTAGCAATAATAAAGGTGCAAAACTTCATAAAGATAGCCATTTGTTTAATGAAGTTTTTTTAGTTGTAGTTAATATAAATGCTAAAGCAAAAGATTCTTTTATAAATCAAGCTTTAAAAATAGAATTTAAACATATAAAAAAGTATTTTAGTGCACATATAAAAAAAGAACAAGAAGTAAGTTTTGATAAACAAAATAATAAACTTATCTCAAGAGAAGTGATTAGTTTCTTACACTTACAATTAGATGTAAAGCCTTGTAAATTAGATGATACAAAATTAATAAAGCTAATAATAAATGTTATAAAAAATGAAGGCTTAGAGTTATTAAATTGGGATAATAAATCTCTTTTATTAAAACAAAGAGTTGATTTTATAAACTATCATGATAAAAGTCTAAAGTTTCCTTCTTTTGAAAAAAAACATTTATTAGATAGTTTAGATGAATGGTTAGGTATATATTTAAGCGCTATAAAAACAATAGAGCAGTTAAAGAAATTGGATTTATATAATATACTACTTAATCTTTTATCTTGGCAACAACAACAAATTTTAAATGAGTTAGTACCTGCTTTTTTTGAAGCACCAAGTGGTTCAAAGATAAAAATAGATTACTCAAATATTGAAGTTGCAAAACTAAGTATAAAAATACAAGAGATATTTGGAGTATATGAAACACCAAAAGTTTTAAATAATAAACTTGCTTTACAAATTGAGTTATTAACTCCTGCTCAAAGACCAATACAAATTACTTATGATTTGAAAAGTTTTTGGGAAAACTCTTATGATGAGGTAAGAAAAGAGCTTCGTGGTAAATACAAGAAGCACTATTGGCCACAAAACCCTTATGAAGCACAAGCTACAAATAAAACAAAAAAGATGATGAAATAGTACTAATACTTAGTTTATAAATTTATAAGTTATTTAATGTATTATTGTTAAAATATAAAAGTTTTAATTTTCTATAAAATATAAGGAATAAAAATGAAGAAGACAATATTTTTTGTTATGATTATTCTTGCAAGTAATTTATTTGCTTCTTTTAAAGCTTCGAAAATAGTTGAAGCAAAAAGCATAATTTGGGGAATGGATTTTTATGATAAGAGTAAAGCAATAGTCAGTTTTAAAAATGGTTTTTTTGCTGTTTTATATACAAATAGTAATACCTTGAAATATATTAAAAAGTTAGATGTATATGAAAAAGGACAGGCTGGGTTACTTGATGTAAAAGCCTCTTTAAATTTTAAAAATGATAATACAATATTTTTTACATATGTTAAAAATATAGATAATATGGGTGTGACTACACTTGCAAAAGCAAAATTAATAAATGAAAAACTTGTTAATATAGAAGATATTTTAGTTACTAAAAGTGCAACAAATACTACAAGACATTTTGGAAGTAGAATAACTTTTGATGAACATCATATCTATTTTAGCGTTGGAGATAGGGGAGAAAGAGATAATGCTCAAACCTTAAGCAATCATGCAGGATCTATTATAAGATTGAATTTAGATGGCACAGTGCCAAAAACTAATCCTTTTTTTTACAATAAAGATATTTTAAAAGAGATTTATAGTTATGGGCATAGGAATCCTCAAGGGCTTTTTTATGATAAAAATACAAAAATCCTTTTTTCAAATGAACATGGTCCAAGAGGTGGAGATGAAATAAACATAATTAAAAAAGCACAAAATTATGGATGGCCAAGAGTATCTTTGGGAAAAGAGTATTGGGCTCCTATTAGTGTAGGTAAGACTCAAGAAAAAGGTTTGATTGATCCTATTAAACATTATACTCCTTCAATTGCACCAAGTTCACTAATAGTTTATAGTGGAAAAAAATACAAAAGTTTAAAGGGTGCATTAATTTCTACAGCATTAAAACTAACTCATATAAATATTATAAGATTAGATGAAAATCTTAAGCCAATAGATGAAAAAAGAGTTTTTAGTAAACTAAATGAAAGAATAAGAGTAGTAACAGAAGATATTTCTGGAAATATATATTTTGCAACTGATAGTGGAAATATATATATAATAGTAGAAGTTAAAGAGAAAACTCTTTAACTATTTACTTATTTAATTGAGCACTTTTTAGTGATACTACATAAAGGACAGAAGTTTATAACTCCTGCTAATAGAGGTATTACACCTAAGAAAAACCAAGGATTTTGAATAATAACTCCAATAGTAATTAGTACTACTCCTACCATAATTCTTATTGGTCTACATATTCCTCTAATCTTTTCATAGATATTCATATATTATCCTTTGTTATAAAGTTAATATAATTATATCTTATGTATTATTAAATAAATTTGATAAGAAAAACTTATTTAATAGATTTTATTTTTGCTTATATATTTTTTTCTAATTCATTTTTATTTTTGTATATTTGTTTAGGTCTAAATTTTAAAAAATCATCTAAATAATTTTCATAATCATATTTATATGTAGATAGTTTTATTTTGATTATTACATCTTCTTTTGTATTATAGTTTATATCTATTGTGTAAATTGGTTTTAAAAAAGGAGTTGTATTGTACTTTGATTTTAAAGATAATATGGTTTGTCTTAAAGTTTTAAAATCTACATCTACTGTATTTACATACTCTTTTAATTTTTTTCTTGTTTGCTTTACGTATTGGTCAAAATCAAAATCATTGCTTACAATGTATTTAAACTCAATATAATCTAAATCTATGATTACTTTATGGATAATTTCTGATTCATTTAATGTTTTATTTTCAAGTGAAAGTAATTGACCTGTTTTTTGATTTTTATATATTGTTTTAAATAGATTAACTTTTGTTATCTTGCATATTTCATTTGGTGTATCCTTAAAATAAAATTCCATCCCCTCATATATAGTTGTTAAAACAGATGATTTATAAGCTAAACCTAAAAATATATTGTTTAATTGCTCTTTTATTGAAAAAAGTAAAATTAGTATTAGTGCTGATAATACAGGTACTATAACAGTTAAATTATTTTGAGATATAATAATAAATGAACTCAATAAAAACAGTATCATATATACTTTAAGTAAATTTTGTCTTTTCAAATTTAGTGTTGCTTCTAAATTTATTTTTTTTAATTCTATTTTGGTTTTATTTATTTTACTTTTGTGATATTGATTTAAAAAGATGATATGAATTATATAAATCACCAGTAATGTTACTACTAATAATATCAACTTACTATAATCAAAATTATTTAATAAATTTAATAAATTTTCTAAATCTGTAAATAAATTTTTTAAAATATTCATTTTATTATTCCACGCTTTATATTTATTATGTATTATACTTTAAAATCAATATTAAAAAAGTTTAATTACTTAACATTTTACTTTTTGTTATATTTATCTCTTTTTTTGATATAGATGATTGATAAACAATTACTTCAACTCCTTCTTGTGTAACTTCTTGAAAAGTTTCATAATATTTAGGATCAATCTCTTTTGCAATTTTAAACTCTTTATCATCTGTTCTTTGAATAACATATAACATTACAGCTCTATGACCTTCTTTTACCATATCTCTTAATTCATTTAGATGTTTTGTGCCTCTACTTGTAACTGCATCTGGAAAAGCCAATGTATCATCAAGTTTTAAGCTTACGCTTTTTATTTCTACATAGCACTTTTTATTATCATGGTCACTTTCTAAAAGTATATCAATTCTACTGTTTTTACCATATTTTTGTTCTGGTTTTAAGCTATCATAACCTTGAAGTTCTTTTATTTTTCCATTATTTATTGCTTCAATTGCTATTTTATTTGCAACTGTTGTATTCGTACATATTAAATTGTTTTCCATTTGTGTAAGTTCTAATGTATATTTTAATTTTCTTTTTGGATTGTCATGGTAAGTAACCCAAACTGGACAGTCTTGTTCAATACAAGAAGTCATAGCACCACTATTTGGAACATGTGCAGTTATCTCTTCTCCTGTATCTAATTTAATATCTGCTAAAAATCTTTTATATCTTTTTATTAATTTTCCCTCATATAATTTATCAAATTTCATAACTTACCTTTTGTTTTTCTTATTTTATATAAATTTACTTATTTATATCTAAAGTAATTAAAAACATCTATAAAAAGTAAATATAAGAAAAATTAGTGATATACTTCGTTTATGGAAAAAATAATATATAAACTATTTGTAGATGGAAGTGTCAATCCTCAAAAAAATATTGGTTTTGGGGCATATCTTTTTTGCAAAGAGTTAAACACTTGCAAAGAACAAAAAATCTTTACAAAAAAATTTGAAGACACTTCTTCTACAAAATTAGAAGTTCAAACATTTATTTGGGCTGTAACACAAATTGATTGTAGTGAAAAGTTTATAGTTTATACAGACTGTCAAAATATTTTATCACTACTAAATAGAAGAGAAAAGTTACAAAATAGTAATTACACCACAAAAACAGGTAAAAAAGTTAAAAACGAAGAACTTTATAAAGAGTTTTTTTTACTTTATGATAAATATAATTTTGAAATTATAAAAGTAAAAGGGCACAAAAAAGCATCGACAAAAGATGAAATAGATGATTGCTTTTTTTTAGTGGATAAACAATCAAGAGCTAAATTAAGAAATGAAATAATTTTATAATATTGTTATTATTTTATATTTTGGCTATAATTACACCAATTTTAAAAATTGGTTTTATAAATATCATTCTACCAAAAAGACTTTGTCTGAACTAGTACAATCTACTTTTAATACCATAATTTAAAGATTTCAACAATAAATCATATTAAGGTATTATATGTCTCAAGAAAATAACTATCGAATAAAGTATCAAACTATTGAAGTTGGTACTTTAGATATTCACTTAAAAACTTTAAAAGATAAACAACAATTTTTTGATAAAGATGATATTGCACAAAAACTTGGAATTTCTTCTGCACAGTGGCCAATCTTTGGTATTTTATGGGAAGCTGGGGAAGTATTGGCAAATTTAATGTTAACTTATGAAATAGAAGGTAAGCGTATTTTAGAACTAGGTTGTGGTCTTGCTTTGGCAAGTATGGTTTTAAATTTAAGAGGTGCAAATATAACAGCAACAGATTATCACCCAGAAGTAGCAAGTTTTTTAAAATATAATAGCTTATTAAATAGTAAAAAAGATATTCCATACTTTCAAGCTAGTTGGGATGATAAGGTATCAATTGTTGAAAAATTTGATGTTATTATAGGAAGTGATGTTTTATATGAAAGAACCCATGTAAATTTACTTTCATCTTTTATTGAACTTTATGCAAATGAAAAATGTGAAATAATTATTATAGATCCTGCAAGGGGAAATCATAATGCATTTTGTAGAAAAATGGAAACATTTGGTTTTTCTTCAAGAAATGAAAAACCAATAACAGATTATTTACCAAAAGCTTTTAAAGGTAAAGTCCTATATTTAAATAGATAATTTATTACTAAAAGTTACTATATAGGACAAAAATTGTCTTAAAATAAAAATTAGTTTCTTTGTATAATAATTCTTTCAATCAAATAGGAGTATTCTTTACTTATCAAAACAATAATTTACAAAAGGATAACAAAATGAAACATGAATTAATGACTTTACCTTATGAGAAAGATGCATTAGAACCATTAATGTCAAAAGAGACTTTAGAATTCCATTATGGGAAACACCATCAAACATATGTAAACAAATTAAACGAACTTATTGCTGGTAGTAAACATGAAGACTCTTCTTTAGTTGATATTATCAAAGATTCTGAAGGTGGAGTTTTTAATAATGCTGCTCAAGTATTTAATCATGATTTCTTCTGGAATGGATTAACTCCAAATGAGACATCAATCTCAAAAGAGTTAGAAGATGCAATAGTTGCAAATTTTGGTTCAGTAGAAGAGTTTAAAACAGAATTTACAAATAAAGCAGTAACTCACTTTGGTTCAGGTTGGGCTTGGTTAGTTAAAGATGAAGCTGGAAAATTAAGTATTATTTCTACTTCAAATGCACAAACTCCAATTACTGAAGGTTTAACACCATTATTAACATGTGATGTTTGGGAACATGCATACTACATCGACTGTAGAAACGCAAGACCAGCATACTTAGAAAACTTTTGGAAACTAGTAAACTGGGATTTTGTTGCACAAAATCTAACTAAATAATTACCTATAAAGAGTCATATCTTCTTTGACTCTTTATATTCATGTATTGCTTTTACTGCTTGTACAGCTGCTGGAAGTAATGCTTCACTTAAAGCAGGGTGAATATATAACATCTCCTTTAAATTTCTAATATCATTTTGAAGATGCATTATTGCTAAAACTTGATGTATCATAGTAGCACTTTCATATCCAATTAGATGACAACCCAAAATTTCATATGTATCTGGATTTAGAATAAATTTAGTTCTTGGATATTTGATTTTTAGTGCTTGAGCTTTTGCACTTGCAAGCCAACTTGTAGTTGATGTAACATATTTTATATTTTGTTCTTTTGCTTTTTTTTCTGTTAATCCAACACTTGCAACTTCTGGATGACTAAATACAGCATGGGGCATGTATTTGAATTTTAAAGGCTCTTTTTCATCTTCAAATAACATTTTAAATAGGTGATTCATTTCAAATGCAGCAGCGTGTTGAAGCATATGCTCTCCACTTGCATCACCTACTACATAAACACCTTCAACATCAGTTTGAAAAAACTCATCTCTTTTAATAAAACCTTTTTCATTTAATTTTATATTAGTATTTTCAAGTTTTAAAGTATCAGCATTTGAAGCTCTTCCTATTGCAAAAAGTAAAGCATCATTTTTATATGTTTCATCATTATCTAACTCTATTTCAAAAGAGTTGTTTTTATATAATGCATTTTTAATAGATATATTAAATTTTACATTTACATTTTTGCAGTATTGTTCTTTGAAAATTTCACTTATTTCTTCATCTTCATTTTCTAAAAGAGTATCACCTCTTACTAATTGCGTTGTTTCTACTCCAATTGCATCAAAAAAGTTTGCTAATTCACAAGCTATAAAACCACCTCCAACTATTGTTATAGAATCAGGTATCTCTTTTATCAAAGGAAAAATATCATCACTTGTCCATGCATTTTCAAAAGGAACTTTTGTTGGTCTTGTTCCTGTTGCAATTATTATTTTAGGTGCAGTTAGTTTTGTGTTGTTTACTTTTACTATTTTATTATCTAAAAAGCTTCCCTCACCTTTGAATATAGTTACATTATCATTTAATTTCTTTTTATAATTTTCTTCAACACTGTAAATATACTCATTTGTGCGTTTAAATATCTCTTCTTGGTCTATATTATCTATTATTGCTCTAATAAAGTGCTTTTTTGACTCTTTTATTTCTCTAATTTTTTGGGCATAGCCTATTAGAAGTTTTGATGGAACACAGCCTCTATTTGGACATGTGCCTCCCAGAGTAGACTTTTCAATAAGCGCTACTTTTTTACCAAGTTTTCCAGCTTTTGCAGCAATATTACTAGCTCTTCCTGCTCCAATTATTATCAAATCAAAATTTTGCATATTCTATCCTTTTAAAAACTATTGTTCCACAAATATCTATTAAAATAATTCTAACAAATAAAAAGGATTTCAACGTGAAAAAAAACTTACTTTCAATTTTTTTGATGATAAATTTACTTTTAGGTACACAAATTTAAAGTTTTAATAAAAGTGAGTTAAAAGAGTTTAAAAATATGGATAAAATTTATAAGTATAACTTATTTAAAGATTATAATATCATACAAGGTAAAATATTTTATAAGCAAAAAAGGAGTACACTAAATGCAAAGATAGATAAGGTGAACTTATTATTATCTTTTAATTGAATTATAAAGGAGTAAAATGTTGTCAAATTTAAAAGGCGACTTTTTTGGTGGTTTAACAGCTGCAATTATTGCACTACCCTTAGCTTTAGCCTTTGGTGTAGCAAGTGGTGCTGGTGCAGTTGCTGGACTATATGGAGCAATAATATTAGGTTTTTTCGCTTCTTTATTTGGTGGTACTTCTTCTCAAATATCTGGACCTACTGGTCCAATGACAGTAGTTGTTGCAAGTGCTATTGTTATGTTTCATAATGATATTAATGCAGTGATGAGTGTTGTACTTCTTTCAGGTATTTTTCAGATTTTATTTGGAGTTTTAAAAATAGGTAAATTTGTAAGATATATTCCTTATCCTGTGATTTCTGGATTTATGAGTGGAATTGGAATTATAATTATAATTTTACAAATCAATCCTTTTTTAGGAGTTGATTCTGAAAGTTCTGTATTAAAAACTATATTTGAATTGCCATCGACTTTTACGAACTTAAGCTTTGAATCATTGATATTATCATTTTTTACCTTGTTAATTATGCTTATAACTCCAAAAAAAGTTGCAAAGCTTGTGCCTCCTGCACTTTTGGCCTTAACTATTATGACAATTATTAGTGTATTTTTTAGTTTTGATGTAAAAACAATAGGCGAGATTCCAACTAGTTTGCCAGAGTTTATTATGCCAGTTTTTGAATTTTCAAAATCTAAAGATATAATTCTTCTAGCAATAACATTAGCGCTTTTAGGAACTATAGATACTTTATTAACATCATTAGTTGCAGACTCAATTACTAAAACAAAACATAGTTCTAATAAAGAGTTAATTGGACAAGGAATTGGAAATACCCTTGTAGCTTTTGTTGGTGGAATACCAGGAGCTGGTGCTACTATGAGAACTGTTGTTAATGTAAAAAGTGGTGGAAGAACAAAACTTTCAGGGATAATTCATGCTTTAGTTCTTGTATTAATTGTACTATTTTTAGCTCCTATTGCTTCCCAAATTCCATTAGCTGTATTAGCAGGAATTTTAATGAAAGTAGGGCTTGATATTTTAGATTATAAATTTTTAAAAGTTGCAAAATATGCACCTAAAAATGATTTAATTGTTATGGTGATCGTTTTCTTATTAACTGTTTTTGTTGACTTAATAATGGCAGTTGGAGTAGGTATAACTTTAGCCTCACTTTTAATAGTATATAGAATTTCAAAAGAGGCCAAATTAAATATCTCATTGGAAAAAGAAGTTTTTTCAGAAGAAAAAGGAAATGAAAAAGTAAGAGTTTTAGATATAAATGGTGCTTTTTTCTTTGGTTCGGCATCTTTTTTTGAAGAAGAAATAAATAAATTATTGGATACTGAAAAATTAATTATAAACTGCACAAACGTTCCTTTTATGGATATCTCTGCAATTTTTACATTAGAAGAATTGATTTTAAAACTTAAAGATTTAAATATAGAGATATGTCTAGTTTTAAAACAAAGACATGTAGATAAAATACAAACAGTAGATAAAAGAGAAATTTTTAAAGATATAGCTATTTATAAAACAGTACAAGAGGCTTTTGACTAATAATTAATTTATTTTGTTAATATCACTTTATATCCATAAGTTGTTGTTTCTATTGAATCTTTAGGCAGTTTCATACGAAGTCTTTTTATAAGTGATCTAATACTCATTGTTGAAGCCATTTCTCCTTCCCATACATATTGTTCTATAAGTTCTAAAGATATAGATTGGGAAGGATATTTTGAAGCTAATATTAAAAACTGTTTCTCTTTATGCGTTAAATGTATTTCTTTATTTAAATTATTATAAAGTATTTCCTCATTTGTATTAAAATAGAAATCATTATTTAAATAAATAATAGTATCTTTTTTACATAATAAATCTATTTTTGCTTCTAGTTCATAAATATAAAAAGGTTTTTTTAAAAAGTCATTGCAACCTTTTATATATGCATTTTTAATTGTATTTAATTCAATATTAGAACTTATTATTATAACAGGTATTGATATATCATAATCTCTAATTGTTTTAAGTAGAGTTAATCCATCAATATTAGGTACATTTATATCTAATATGAAACAATCATATCCATTCATAAAATTGTCAAGTACTAAATTACCATCATTGAAAGAATCAACTTTATAATTTTTTTCTTCAAGCATTTCTTTTATAATATTTGCTAAATTGAAGTTATCTTCAAGAATTAAGATTTTCATCATTTTCTTTATCTTTAGGTAGTGTGATAATAAATTTTGCTCCAACAATATTATTATATGCTTTTATTATTCCGTTCATTTTATTTTCAATAATAAGTTTTGCCATATATAATCCAATACCAATTCCATCATTTTTTGTTGTAAAGTAAGGATTAAATATTTTATTTTCTATATTATTAGTAAAGCCTAATCCATCATCAACAATTTTTATTTTTACACTCTCTTCTATTTGTGTTAAAATAATTTTTATCTCACCTTGTATATTACTTTTTTCTTTTTTTCTTTTTTCTAAGATTGAATCTTTTGCATTATTAATAAGATTTAGAATAACTTGCTTAAATTCATTTGGATATCCATGAATAAAAATATTTTTTTCTAAAACATTAATATATTCAGCTTGAATATTATTATATTTTAATGAATCTTTTAATATATCAAGTATCTCACTTATCCCTAAGCTTATATCAAAGCTAATAGCTTTATTTGATGCTTTGATAAAACCTCTAAAAGAGTCCATTGTTTCACTCATGAAAACTGTTTGTTTCATAATTATATTATAAAAATCATCAATATCTTTATCATTTAGTCTCTTTTTTTTATTATAATAATGCATTTTATGAGCAACTGCTGATAGTTCAACAAGAGGAGTTTTCCATTGATGAACTAAAGCTGAAAGAGTTTCTCCTATTTCTGTTAGTTTAGATTGTTGAATTAGAAATTGTTTATTTATTTCTGCTTGTTTTTTTTCTGTAATATTTGTTATTATTGTAACTGCTTCTAGATTTCTATTTTCATCTTCAACATATTTATTTTTTACCAAATAGTCTTTTTTTAAATAATTAAATTCAAATTGTTCATAGTTGAATATTTTTTCTTTAGAAATATATTTTTTTAAAAATAAAAAAATATTATCAATATCTTTGTTAATAATTTGTGATGAATCTCTTTTAACAAATTTATTAAATGAACTATTACAACCTTTTATTTTGCCATTTGTATCTATCCAAAAAATAGAACTTTCTAAATTATTTAATTGAGCTTCTGAAAGTTTTTTTTGAGCTTCTAGCTTTTTTTGAGCTTTTGTTTTTAAAATAATACTAATTATAGCAATGATTAAAGTAATAAGAATAAAAGGAAAAATTATAAAAATTATATTTATTATCCTATTATATTTTTCAAAAAAGCTTTTTGGAGAGTTTATAATTGTAGCATTATCAGGTAGTTTTATATTTTCTAAATTATATTTTTTTAATACCTTATAATCAAAATACCATAAAGCATCAGCTGTAACAGGTTTAGAAAAGTCAATATATTTTTTTTCTAAAAATTTGATTGCTAATTTTGCTGCTTCTTTACCTTGTTCATAACCTGTTGATAGTTTACCACCTATAACTCCTTTGCCTAGATGGGAATCTGTTAGGGAAAAAACAGGTACGGTAGATTTGTTTATTAAGTCATTAACTTGATAATAAGGAATATATTTGCCTTTTTCATCTATAAATAATGAACCAAATAAAATTGCTGAATTTTCAGGTAATTTCAATAAGTCATTTTCTATTTTTTTTAAGTTACCGTGAAGCGACAAACTAATATTTAATTTTTTATTTATTTTATTTGTTGATTCTTCAAATTTTTTATTTATTAACCGTGAAGATAAAGATAAGTCATTTATTAAATAAAGTTCTTTTAAATTTGGTAAAATTTTTGATATATATTCTATATTTGTATTTAATTGTTTATTTTCTAAAACTACAGGAATATGTTCTTTTAATGCTTTTTTTACATTAATTCCTGGTAAGTCTTTATCTAAACCACAAAAAACTAATTTAGAGTTTTTAAAAATTTTATTTTTATATTTTAGTACAAAATCAATTGCATAATTATCAGCAACAATGACTACATCATATTGCTGATATTTATATTTTTGTAAAAAAAGATTATAAAGTGCGTTAATATAATCTTTAGAGTGATATTTTTTACTATCCATATATTGTGTAGTTAATTCATACCTTTTATAGTTTATTAATACTTCTTCTACACCTTTTGATAAATCATCACTCCATTTCAATCCTTTATTATAAGATTGCAAAAGAAGTATTTGTTTATTTGCTGCTTCTAAATTTATTAATAAGAGTAGAATTAAAACTATTTTTTTCATTTTTTACCGTAAATATTTTTCTTTTGAAAATAGTTAACTAAAGTTTTTTCTTCTTTTGGCGATAAACCTGCTTGTTCTGCCATAGAGTTAATCAAAGAAGGAAACTCTCCAGCAAAATGACTACTTGGAGCTGGTATTTCATGACAACCACTACATCTTTGACTTGCAAAAGCTGATTCGTCATTCCATATAGATTTAAAATTATTTGTTAAATCTTTATTCATTATAAAACCTTGAATACTATTTTCAATCCATATTTCTTCATAGTCATCTTCTTTAGTTTGATAAATTTTCCTTTTAGGTGAATTTTCATTACGTGTTGCTAATGTAACAGTTACTCCATATTTGAAAAAAATCTCATCATTAGGTTCATCTTCATATGACCAACCTTTAATTTGAACCAAACTCTTATCTTTATATTTTTCTAAAATTTTAACTTTAGTACCTTTTGTAATTATAGCTATTTTATCATTATTTTTATTCAATAAATTTGCTTGTTTTGTCAAAAATTTATTTTGTGCAAATAGTGATGAAGAAAAAAATACAATAGCAGTTATTATTAAAAGTCTCATGTTCTTCCTTTGTTGTTTTTTATTATTAAAGAGAGAAGAATCTCTCTTTAAATAGTTTTTGGAGGAGTAAATACTTTTATTTGAGGTAATTCTCCTGTATATTTTTCAAAGTCAACTAAAGCTGTGTGGGCAATATTTCCTTGTGCAAGTTTTGATGTTCCTTTATCTATTGTCAATACATTTACATGCCCATGAATACAAGAAGTATCACCATTTTGTAAATCAGCTGGATCATACCAAGCTCCTTCACATAATTGGACAACATTTTTTCTTATATTTGAAGTGACTACTGCACCAGCTAAAACTGAACCTCTATCATTGAAAACTTTTACAACATCTCCATCTTTTATCCCTTTTTCTTTTGCATCTTCGATATTTATTAAAATTGGTTCTCTTCCTTTTACTTCATATACATTTCTTAACCAAGTATTATTTAGTTGAGAGTGAAGTCTATATTTAGGATGAGGAGAAACAATATGATATGGATATTTATTTGCTTTTTTACTTCCTAAATATTCCATTGGTTCATACCATTTTGGATGTGGAGCACAATCATCATAGTTATAGCTTTCTATAGTTTTAGAAAAAATCTCAAATTTTCCAGATGGCGTTCCTAATCTATTTTTTCTTTTATTTTTTATAAAACTTTTAAAAGAAACATAGTTTTTTGCTTTTTGAGAAATTTTGAAGTCTGTATGTCCTTTTTCCCAAAAATCATCAAATTCAAGCATAGGGATATTTTTGTCTTTTGCTTGTTTTAAAGAGTTATTATAAAACTCTTTAATCCAATCCATTTCATCTTTTTTCCCTTCTGTATATAACTCTTTTAATCCTAATTTATCCATTATTCCTACTGCAATATCATAATCATTTTTTGATTCAGCAATTGGTTCTACTGCTTTTTTCATAGCCATAATAGATTCGTGTGAACCATGACCAAAAAATGTAATATCATTTCTTTCAAAAGTTGTAGTAGCAGGAAGCACTATATCTGCCATTCTTGCACTTGCTGTCCAGTAAGGTTCTATAAATATAATTGATTCAGGTTTTTGCCATGCTTTTATCAATTTGTTAACATCTTGATGATGGTGAAAAGGATTTCCTCCTGCCCAGTAAATCATTTTTATATCTGGATATGTTAGTTTTTTCCCATTATAATCAAATTTTTCACCTGGATTTAATAGCATATCTGCAATTCTTGCTACAGGAATATATTTTGATTTTTTATTTACCCAAGGAATATCTTTAGTATTTTTAAAATTAATTGGAAATGCACTCAATCCTGGTCCTGTTGCAGCAGGTGCACCGATGTTAGAGTAGTGTCCTGAAAAAGTAAATCCTCCTCCTTCTTGACCAATTTGACCTATCATACAAGCCAAAGTTACCATCATCCAATGTGATTGTTCTCCTGAATCCATTCTTTGAATAGCCCAACCACCCATAAGCGTTGTTTTTCCTTTTGCAAATAGTTTTGCTAATAATTCAATGTCTTTTTCAGAAATTCCTGTAATTTTTGATGCCCATTGTGGTGTTTTATCTATATTATCTTCTTCTCCAATTAGATATTTGAAAAATTGTTTTCTACCATATGTATATTTTTTCATAAATTTTTCATTATAAAGTTTATTTTTATACATATAATTAGCAATTCCTAACATTAAAGCAACATCAGTTCCTGGTTTTAATGATACTTGTTTTGCATTAAGTTTTTGTGCTGTTTCTGTATAAACAGGATTAATATTAATTATATTTATTTTTCTTTTTTTACTTTCTTCTTTTAAATCTTCCATATAATCATAATATCTATGATCTGCACTTGTCCATGCTATTTGATTTGTAACATATGGGTCTGCTCCAATTATTACTAAATTATCAACATTTTTTATTACTGTAGGCCAAGCAGAAGGTTTATAATAACCACTCGCACTTCCTGTTACATATGGTAAAATTACTCTAATTGCACCAGTAGAGTAAGTATTTACATCATCAACAAATCCACCTGTTAGTTTTAACATTCTTTGTGCAATATTTCTTACATTATGCATATTTCCTGAAGTCCACCAACCATAACAACCTGCATAAATAGAGTCTGGTCCTGTAGTTTTTTGTACTCTTTTAATCTCTTTTGCAACTAGTTCAAAGGCTTTATCCCAAGATACTCTTACAAATTTTTCTTTTCCTCTTTTTGTTGTATCACTTTTGTGTCCATGTTTTAAAAATCCTTCTCTTACATAAGGATATTTAACCCTTGTTGGAGTATAAACTCTATCTGGCATTGCTTCAATCATTGGGCTTGGATGATTGTCTTTTTCATATGGAATAGTTCTAACAAACTTTCCATCTTCAACAACTGCATAAAATGCTCCATAATGTGAAGTTGTTAAAATCTTTTTTGCATTATTAATTACCATGGCATTTAATGCTGGATTAATTGATGCTAAAGTCACGACTGCACTTGTACTTTTAAGAAAATCTCTTCTTGATAAATTTTTCATAATCTCACCTTTTTGTAAATTATGTGAGAAGTTTAGCAATTACAATTGGCAAAATGTTGTCAATATGTAAAATTAATTTTATGAAGTGAATATAATATGTATAATTTGAATATTATTATTGTTTTTAGATTAAGAGTTTACTCTTTATCTAAGCCATCTACTATAATAGCACCTATTGAAGCTGGCATTGATATTACAATTATTCGTTTAATTGCAAGTAGGGTGTCTGTAAATAGGGGTAGTTTGTTAAGTGCAAAAAGTGTTAAACTTACAACTAAGATAGTTATAAAATAAGCTATGAAAATTCTAAATATAAATATAAAAACTCTTGATTTAATATTTGTTTGGAAAATACTTCCATATGTATAAATACTTAAGAAACAAACTGTTAAAAATATTAATAAACTTAAGTTTAAAGTAGGAAGAGTTTGCGCTATATCCCATGCTTCTTGTGAAAAAGATATTGGCACACATAATGCAAATGCACCAATTATTAATTGTGAAATATCTTCAGTATTAAATCTTAAGTTTCTCAAAGTTAACCTTTATTTTTTACATCATCAAAATCTTCTCTTACTATATCAATCTCTTCTTGAAATGATTTTGCATCACCATAATCAAAAAATTTGTTATATCTTGAGTGAGTGTCTTTTGTTTTATCTGCATGTTTAATAGGACACCAATATTGTTCTGTTCTTCCAGCAACTTCTCTAACATATCCCATTAGACCATTGAAATACTCACAATATAGACAGTTTATTTGTTGTATTTTATTTAAATAAAATAGATTATATCTATCAATAATTATATAATCTTTTCTATTTACCTTAGGAATTCTATAGATTGGAAAACATATTGCTTGATATAAAGAAACAATAATATCAAGTAAAAAAGCAGGGATTAAAATCGACCAAATTATAGGAATTGTAAGAATAATACTTATTCTTTCTCTCCATAAATATTTAAATGAATTTATAACCTTACTTTTATATTCATTTATATACTCTCTATCAAATTGAAATTTTTTATTAAAATTTTTGTCAAAGTAAAATTTTTCTTTATTTTTTTCATACTCTTTTTTTAAGTCTTCTTCTAAACTTTTAATCTTTGTATAGATTTCATTTATTCTGCTATTGTTTGACATATTTTCCCTTTTTAAATTTAATTATCATAGCTTTAAATAGCTTAACTGTAAGTTATTAAATCATCTTTTTATGCTCTTTAGATACAATAAAAAATGAGAAAAGAATTAATAACACAAATGGGGTTTAAAAAGTTTTTAGATGAATTTAATAATCTTCTAAAAATAGAAAAGCCATATTGGGTAAAAGAAAAAGAAATAGCTGCACAATTTGGAGATAGAAGTGAAAATGCAGAGTATATAAGTGCAAAAGAACAAATAAGAAATATTGATAAAAGGCTTAGGTTTTTAGATAAAATTATAAAAAATACTGAAGCTATAAAAACAGAACAACTTTCCCATGAGAAAGTGAATTTTGGTTCACAAGTTACAATACTTAATTTAGATACAAATGAAGAAAAAGTGTATATTATTGTAGGCACATATGAAACAAATCCAAGTGAAAATATGATTTCAAATAAGTCACCTTTAGGTAAAGTTCTTTTAAATAAATCAATAAATGAAGAGTTTGAATTTATAATAAATAATGAGACTTTTGTATATGAGGTTTTAGATATTAAAAAATATAATTTTAAAGTAGATTGATGAATATATCAAGTTTAGAAAAGATAATAGATGAAAGTTTAAAAAATAAAACGCAAGAGTATAAAAGATTATTTCATGGAAGAGGTAATTTTTATGAAGATTTTAACTATTTAACAATAGATAGCATTGATGATATTATATTTGCAACAATTTTTGAAGAAATAAATAAAGATATAGAAAAAGAGATTATTGATTTTTTAGAAAAAATATATGAAAACTATAACTATAAAACATTAGTTTTACAAAGAAGATATTTAAATAATGGTGAAAATGAAGTTTTAAAAGGAACTTTAAATAAACAAAATCATGCAATAGAAAATGGTTTAAAATATAGTATTAATTTTTCAAATAAAAATATTGGATTTTTTGCAGATATGAAAAAAGGTCGTCAATTTGTATATGAAAATGCAAAAGATAAAAAAGTATTAAATCTTTTTTCTTATACATGCTCTTTTAGTGTTTGTGCAATTAAAGGTGAAGCCAAAGAAATTGTCAATATTGATATGGCAAAAAATGCATTAAATACTGGACGTTTAAATCACCAAATAAATAATCTTGATACCAAAAATGTAAAATTTCTACCCCATAATATACTAAAATCATGGGGAAAAATAAAAAAATCTGGACCTTATGATATTATAATTATTGATCCACCTTCTTTTCAAAAAGGAAGTTTTGCTGCAACAAAGGATTATGAAAAAATAATTAAAAGATTAGACTCTTTAGCTTCTAAAAAATGCATAATTTTAAGCTGTTTAAATGCCCCAGAATTAGATACAAGTTTTATTAAAAACTTATTTGAAAAGTTTGCACCTGAGTTTAAGTATGTAAAAAGATTAGATAATTTAGAAGAGTTTATTTCAAAAGATAAAGAAAAAAGTTTAAAAAATATGATATTTGAAAAATCATAAAATTATATTTTTAGCCCCATAGCATTATGAGGCTATATTAGTATTTGGATTTATACACTCTTTTAATATTGTTACACTTGTATAAATAAAAAACATTACACTAATTGCTACAAAAGATAAACCTGCTTTAATCATTTTAAATCCTTTCTTAATTTATTTTATTCTTAAAATTTTATAATTTAAGTATTACAAAATGGTTGCAATTTAAAACTAAGAAAGTGCAAAAATTTAAATTAATTTACAAAAAATGGCATAAAGTTTTAAAATAAAATAAAATTTTGTTATACTTTTGCTTTTAAATTTTAAAATTAGATAATAATAAAATTATAGTGATAGGATTTATATGGCTCAAAATGGTTTACTACAAAAATATCTCAATGGAAATTTAGTCTTACAAATTTTAATAGGTATTGTTCTTGGTGTTGTTGTTGGTTTTTTATCGAAGGATTTGGCAAATGCCGTTTCTATTCTTGGAGTTTTATTTGTTGGAGCATTAAAAGCAATAGCTCCTATATTAGTTTTCATTTTAGTATCAACTGCAATTGCAACAAAAGAGATGGGAGTTCAGACTAAAATAAAACCAATTATAATTTTATATTTAGTAGGTACATTTCTAGCTGCATTAGTTGCTGTTAGTGCAAGTTTTTTATTTCCTATTGAATTAGTTCTTCCTGATGCACAAGAAAGTGTATTAACTCCTCCTGATAGTGTAATATCTGTATTAAAAGGTGTTTTATTTAATATGGTAGATAATCCAATAAATGCTCTTCAAACTGGAAATTTTATAGGTATTTTAGTTTGGGCAATTGCATTGGGGTTTGCCATGCACTATAGTAGTGAAGATACTAAAAATGTATTTTTTGATATATCTTTAGGTGTTACAAAAATTGTAAAATTTATTATTAAACTTGCACCTTTAGGTATTTTTGGTCTTGTTGCAAATACTTTTGCAAAAACAGGATTTGATGCACTTTTTAGTTATGGAAAAATCTTAGCTTTATTAGTAGGAACAATGCTTTTTATAGCATTTGTAGTAAATCCTATAATTGTATTTATTAAAACACAAAAAAATCCTTTTCCTTTAATTTTTACTTGTATAAAAGATAGTGCGATAACTGCATTTTTTACAAGAAGTAGTGCTGCTAATATTCCTGTAAATATGAATCTTTGTAAAAAACTGAATCTTGATGAAAATACTTACTCTGTTTCTATTCCTTTAGGTGCTAGTACAAATATGGCAGGAGCTGCTGTTACTATTACTATTTTAACTTTAGCAACTGTACATACTTTAGGAATTACTGTTGATTTGGGAACTGCACTTTTACTTAGTATTATATCAGCATTAGCTGCTTGTGGAGCTTCTGGTGTTGCTGGTGGTTCACTTCTTTTAATACCACTTGCTTGTTCACTTTTTGGAATCTCAAATGATATTGCGCTTCAAGTAGTTGCAATTGGTTTTGTAATTGGAGTGGTTCAAGATTCACTTGAAACGGCATTAAACTCTTCAACTGATGTACTTTTTACTGCAAGTTGTGCTTCAAAGGCTTAATTAAGCTCTTTGTGTATATGCTATAACCTAATAAATTATTAAAAAGGGTTCTAGCATATGAGTATTATCTCTTCTATTATTATATTTTCTTTACTCTCAGGAATTACAGTCTTTTTTGGGGGATTGCTTGCATTCTTTTTTGAAAAAAAATTTAAGAAAGGATTTTTAAAAGAAGAAATCATTCACTTATTTATAGCTTTTGGTACTGGTATAATGCTTAGTGCAATCTCCTTTGTCTTAGTGCCTCATGGTTTGGAAAAGACACATATAATAATTGCTATTTTTTTAATTCTTTTAGGTGGAATTATATTTTACTATCTAGATGGTTATATTCAAAAGAAAGCTAAGCATACCGCTCAAATGATGGCTATGCTTCTTGATTTTATTCCAGAATCAATTGCTCTTGGAGCTTTATTTGCATATGATTATAAGTTAGGAATGGTTTTAGCTTTATTTATTGCACTACAAAATCTTCCAGAATCTTTTAATTCATACTTAGAACTTAGAAGTTCAGGGTTTAAAATAAAAAAATTGTTAATTATACTTTTTCTTCTAAGTTTTATAGGAGTTATTTTTTCTCTTTTAGGATATTATTTATTATCAGAAAATCCTTTTATTACTTCTGCTTTGATGCTTTTTGCAAGTGGAGGAATTTTGTATTTAATTTTTCAAGATATTGCTCCTAGTTTAAAATATAAAAATAATAGACTTATTGCAATAGGCGTTAATATTGGTTTTATTGTAGGCATTTATGGGAATAGTTTCACTTAATTGATGAGTATATATTAACAAAAGTTATAATATATACTGTTTTATGTTTGTTTATGATAAAATTTTCACCTAATTTTACTTAAAAATTATGGGGAAATATATGAAAAAAAATCGTTGGCTTATGGCTCTTGCTGCTGTTGGTGTGCATATTTGTATAGGGTCTGTTTATGCTTGGAGTGTTTATGTAAATCCTATTCAAGAACAAATGAAGTGGGATTTAACTGATGTAACAATTGCTTTTAGTATTGCTATATTCTTTCTTGGCTTATCTGCTGCACTTATGGGAAAATTTGTTGAAAAAAATGGACCTAGAGTATCTGCTACAATTGCAGCTTTTGCTTTTGGTATAGGAACTGCTGGTTCTGGACTTGCCATTTTAATGGAATCAAAACTTTTACTTTATTTCTTTTATGGAGTCTTAGGTGGATGTGGATTAGGAATAGGTTATATTTCACCAGTATCAACTTTAGTAAAATGGTTTCCTGATAAAAGAGGTCTTGCAACAGGACTTGCAATTATGGGCTTTGGTTTTGCTTCAGCTATTTCAGGTCCAGCAATAAAGTTATTAATTGGTTCTGTGGGAATTGCAAATACATTCTTTATTTTAGGAAGTGTTTATTTTATCGTAATGTTTATTTCAGCAATGTATTTGCAAGCTCCAAAAGAGGGATACATGCCAAAGAAATTTAAGAAGAAAATCAAAGAGGGTAAAAAGAAAATCAAAAAAGATTTATCTAGTATGGGCTTAAATGAAGCTATAAAAACACCTAGGTTTTATGGTCTATGGATTATGTTATTTATAAATGTAACATGTGGAATTGCAATAATTGGAGTTGCTTCTCCTCTTCTTGAAGAAGTTATGGGTATTACGGCCCTTGCAGCTGCTGCTGCAGTTGGATTAATGGGTGTCTTTAATGGACTTGGAAGAATTTTTTGGGCTAGTATTTCTGATTTTTTAACAAGACCTATTGTTTATATAATATTTTTTGTAACACAAACAGTTGCTTTTTATGCCTTACCAAATATAAGTGAACTTATACTATTTCAAATTGTCTTATATTTTATAATGTCTTGTTATGGTGGTGGATTTGCTTCAATTCCTGCTTATATTGGAGATATTTTTGGAACAAAAGAGTTAGGTGCTATTCATGGATATATTTTAACTGCTTGGGCAGCAGCTGGACTTGTAGGGCCTTTAATTATCTCAAATGTAAAAGATATAACAGGAAGTTATTCTCAAACACTATATGTATTTTCAGGTTTTTTCTGTATTGCATTAGTTGTTTCTATTTCAATGCTTTTAAATATAAAAAAATTGAAAAAACAGTTAGAAGATTAAAACAAAAAGGTAAAAATCCTTTTTGTTTGTCAAAATGTATAATTTAATAGATATATTAGTACTATTTTTATATTATACACAGTCAAAAATACAATAAGGTTTACTTTGGTTGAAATTAAAAATTTAAATAAATATTATGGGCAGATGAAAGTACTAAATGATATTAACCTTACTATTGAAAAAGGTGATATTTTTGCTATTGTAGGGCATAGTGGTGCTGGAAAATCTACACTTTTAAGATGTATCAATGGACTTGAAGGTTATCATGATGGTTCACTTATAGTAAATAATAAAGAAGTAAAAACATTAAAAGGTAGTGTGTTAAATGAGTTTAGAAAAAAAATTGGAATGATTTTTCAACATTTTTCACTTCTTCAAAGAAAAACAGTTTATGAAAATGTATCTTTACCAATGGAAGTTTGGGGATATAAAGAGAATGAAATAAAGAAGAAAGTTGATGATTTATTGCATCTTGTTGGACTTTCTAATAAAGCTAAGTCTTATCCAAAAGAACTAAGTGGTGGACAAAAACAAAGAGTTGCAATTGCAAGAGCACTAACACTTGATCCTGATATTTTATTAAGTGATGAAGCAACTTCAGCCCTTGATCCAAATACTACAACATCAATTTTAAATCTTTTAAAAAAGATTAATACAGAATTAAATATTACTATTATTTTAGTAACTCATGAAATGGAAGTAGTAAAACAAATAGCGCAAAAAGCTTTACTTTTAGAGTATGGAAATATAATAGGTTTAGATGTAACAGAAGATCTATTTTTACAACCTGATACAAAAATGAAAAGATTTTTGGGTGAGGATGAAGTAGTACCACAAGAGGGAGTAAATATAAAAATATACTTTCCAAAAGATAATGCACATCAATCACTTATTACTTCAATGGCAAGAGAATTAAATATGGATTTCAATATTGTTTGGGGAAAACTTGAAGAGATTAATACTCATATTATTGGGAACATGGTTATTAATATTCAAAATGAGCAAAAAGATACGGTTTGTAAATATTTAGAAAATAAGCAAATTACTTGGGAGATATTAAAATGATAAATATTTTATTGCCAGCAATTTGGGAAACTATATATATGAGTGTAGTTTCTACTTCAATTGCTGTTATTATAGGTTTTTTTACTGCTATTGTTTTAATACTTACACAAAAAGATGGATTGATGGAGAATATACAACTATATAGAGTTTTAGATGTAGTTATAAATACTTTAAGATCTTTTCCTTTTATTATTCTAATGATTGTATTATTTCCTGTAACTAAAATGATAGTTGGGAAAAGTATTGGAACAACTGCTGCTATAGTTCCACTTACAATTGGTGCTGCTCCTTTTATTGCAAGATTAATAGAGAGTGCGTTAAAAGAGGTTGATCAAGGTGTTATTGAAGCTGCAAAATCGTTTGGAGCTGGAAATTTCCAGATAATATTTAGAATAATGTTAGTTGAAGCATTGCCTGGTATTATTTCAGCCATAACTTTAACTTTAATTACTGTTGTTGGGTTTTCTGCAATGGCTGGAGCCGTTGGAGGAGGGGGACTTGGTGATGTAGCAATCAAATATGGTTACTATAGATTCCAAACTGATATTATGATGTATACTGTATTAGTTTTAATCATAATAGTACAGATATTTCAAAGTTTAGGTGATTATTTATACAAAATTACAAAAAAATAAAGGAAGGAAATAAATGAATAATTTTTTTAAAGTTGTTTTAGTTGCACTAGTTGCATTATTTTTAGGTGCTTGTTCAGATAGTAATGATAAGCAAGAGCAGAAAGTTCAAGAAAAGAAAGTTATAAAAGTTGGAGCTACTCCAATTCCACATGCAGAGATTTTACAAGAAGTAAAAAAAATCTTAGCAAAAGATGGTTATACATTAGAAATTGTTGAGTTTACAGATTATGTAACTCCAAATATTGCTGTTGAAGAGGGTGAATTAGATGCTAACTTCTTCCAACATTTACCATATATGGATGAGTTTAACAAAAATAAGAATACTCACTTAGTTAAAACTGTAAATGTTCACTTAGAGCCAATGGGAATCTATTCAAACAAAATAAAATCATTAAAAGAGATTAAAGAGGGTGATACAATAGCTGTACCAAATGATCCAACAAATGAGAGTAGAGCCTTAGATATTTTACAAAGAGAAGGTTTATTAACATTTAATGATGTAGAATTAAAAACTGCAAAAGATATTTTAGATAATCCAAAAAATCTTAAAATTGAAGAGTTAGATGCTCCTCAATTACCAAGAGTTTTAGATGAAGTAACAGCAGCAGTTATTAATACAAACTATGCTTTATTATCAAATCTTAATCCATTAAAAGATGCTTTAGCAATTGAATCAAAAGATTCTCCTTATGCAAATATTGTAACTATTAAAGCAGGTAATGAAAACAAAGAATATATTAAAGCTTTAAATAAAGCAATAACTTCTGAAGAGATTAAAAACTTTATTAGAACAAAATATGAAGGTTCAATTATAGAAGCTTTCTAAAATTGTTAAAAAAAGGGGTTATTCTCCTCTTTTTTAACAATTAACTACTATTTTCTTTACAATAAATTTCCCTTTAGGTATAATCTTATAAATAAATATGAGGGAAAAGTATCATATGATACAAAACTAATAACTTGCAAGAATTTAAAATTACAGACGAAATAAAAAACTTAGATTTAACAAATATCAGAAGCAATCTATTTCATTATAAATATGATAATAAATATTTGAAAAATCTTTATACAAAAGATGGAACTTTAAAAGAGGAATCAAAAGAGAGTCCTACTTATCATAGTTTCAAAGGTGAAGTGTTTGAGAATATTATTTATGAACATTTATTAAGATTTGCTCAAAACAATGATGAGATAAAACGTTTTATTTTAAAAGGTCCACATCAAAATAAAAATAATATATTTAAAAAAAATGGACTTTTAATAGATAAAGGTGCTCAAATTGTCTATAAATCAGTGTATAAAGATATTAGTGAATTCGATGCATTGTTTTTTACAAAAGATAGTATATTTTTTGTAGAAATGAGTAAATCAAAAAAAACTTCGGGTTTAAATAAAAGATTATTTAAAAAATTTGCTTTATTAAAATTACTATTTCCAAGTTTTGAAATTAAAGCTCTTATTGTATTAACACAAGGTTCTATTGGTCTTAGTAGATTTCCAGATTATTGTACAATTTGGATTACTAAAGAGTTTGATGATGAACAGATTTTAAAAGAGCTTATTTTAAATAAAGAGAGAAAAGAGACTTTAGTAGAATATAAAGATAAAAAATTTATTGAAGCTATAAATGTAAGGTATAAAAAGTTTTCTTACTTTGAAACATTGGAGTGGATTTTACATAAAAGTAGGGCTCACCAAACTCATGCTGTTGATTTGAGTTTTTTTAAATGTAAAAAACTATTTTTATATTTTGATATTTTCACTAAACTTTATATAGGTTTTATTACTATAAAAGATTTTAAACAACTTGTTCCTTATGAGGGTGATGCTAAAGAGGATAGAGTTCTTGTAACAATAGAAAAAATAAATCAAAAAAAGTTTGAAATTGTTTATTATTTGAGACAGACAAATCATAAATTAAAAAGAGTATCTTATTCAAAAGAAAAATTATCTATAGAAGATAAAGATCCAGAAGGATTTACTAATAAAGAGACAAGATTTATCTCTAAAATTTTACTACCTGAACATAGACTTTTAATAAAAAATATAAACAATTTAAGTAAGAAACTAGAAGAGAAATATTTAGTAAGTTTGTAATTCTTATATAATAAGAACTTCTTTTATTCTTTTTTTATTAAAAGCTAATATAATAGCGAAAAAATTTGGAGATTTTATGTTATTACTTGAAGCTTTTGGTGCTATCTTTTCTATTTTAGGTGCATATTTAATGTCCCTTAGCACTAAACATAATCAAAGACCTTTATACTTAGCTTTTATAAGTTTTTTAGCTGCAAACCTATCTTTATTTGCATTCTTTTTATTTGCAGGTAAAGTACCAATGATTATACAATTAGTATTTTTTTATGCTGGAGCCTTTTTAGGGATTATTAAAAAATCACCAAATCCTAAAAGAGATTTTAAAATTGTAACGACTATTTCAATAATCTATTTTTCAATACTTGCAATAATTTTATATTTTCAATCTATCTCTTCAATTGATTTTGAAGTATTAATTTTAGATAGTACTGCTGCATCTATGGCAATCATGGGAAATTTCTTCTTATCAAGTAGAAGTCATATTAGAAGATCATATGCGTTTATACTATTTTTTATAGCTGATGTTTTATATGTATATGTGGGATATGCAAATGGATTCTATTTCTTTATGGCACAATCAATGTTTTTTATATATACATCTTTTAATGGATATAAAAATACAATGAAAGAAGAAATTGATGATTTTATAATCAGATTTAAGAGTAGGTTTTAACTCTTAAATCTCTTTTTTTGCTACATTTTATTTGATAATTAACTAAATTCTCAAATGGTAGTAAAAAACTATCTAAGTATTTTGAATCAATATTTTCAATATTATGTTTATTTAATAAGTAAAGAATCTCTTTTGTGGATTCAATTGTTGAAAGACAATACTCTTGTGGTTGTGTTTTAAATCTATATGCAGATTGTTTAGTTGTTTTAAAACTTATTTTAGGTAAATCTTGTAAATTTAAACTTCTTTTTAAAATTGCTTTTGAACATGCCCATGTAGAATCTATAATAAATATAAGTTGCTTTTTTTTACTTTTTATAGTTGTTGTATTTATCAAAATTGATTCTTTTCCAGGATACAAAATAAAGCATTCATACTCTTTTATATACTTATTTATTTCTTCATGTTTTGTAAAGTCAATACCAATATAAATCTTAGAATTATTAAGTTGTAAGTTAGTTATCTTACCTGTTGTATTTTTTGTCTTTCTGTACTCTTTTGGGTGCATCAATATGATAAATTTAGTATTTGTATCAAAACTATTTATGTACTGACATAAACATGAGGTTTTTGGTCTATTGCATTTATAACAATATTCTCTTTGAGTAAGTATATTTTCCAATAATTTTCCTTTGCTGATATTATAGTAAAAAAAACTAGAAAGGATAATTATAGAAAAGCATATAATATCAATAACCATTATCAATATACTTTAAGCTTTGATATGCTAAAGTTTTATAATTAAACACAAAAGGCTAAATATGAGTACAAATATTTTTATAGATGATAAATTGACAAATAAAAATCTTTCTTTAAAAAAATTAATTTTTAGTGGTTTAGATATTAATCATCAAGATTCACAAGGTTGGTGCATACTTTTTGAAACTATTGTTTATAATGAAAATATTGAAGCAGTATTATCTTTAAATCCTGATATTGATTTAAGAGATAAAAAAGGTAGAAATGCACTTTATTGGGCTATTAAGTATAAGAATTTTAAAGCTGTAAAATTATTGATTTCTAAAGGAATTGATATGTATGTAACTCCTACTCTTTATGCTGTACATTTTGCAGTTTACAATGATGATGTAAAAATGTTAAAGTGTTTAAAAAATTGTGATGTTGATATAAACTATTTAGATGAGATTAATGCAACTGCATTAATATATGCAGTTTTATACAATAAAGTGCATTGTGTAGATTATTTGATAAATAATAATGCTAATATCTATCAAGTTGATATTTTAGGTAATAGCGCATATACTTTAGCCTATGAGTTACAAATGAAAAATTTGATAAAAAAGTTTGATAAACTAATCAAATAACAAAAAAACTATATTTAAATACTTTTTTTATGGTTATAATAGAATAAAAGGAGTATTTATGCAAACATTTACAAAACAAACTTATATAAATACAAGTTTAGAAGAGTTATTTAAGTTTCACTTAGATTCAAACAATCTTATAAAAATCACTCCTAAAAATATTAAAGCAGAACTTTTAACAAAAGATGTAAGCCCAAAAGAGGGTGCAATTTTAAAAATAAAAACTACAAAAAACTTTATTCCCTTTACTTGGGAAGTGAAAATAAAAAAAATGGATTATCCTAATATGTTTATTGATGTAGCTATAAAATCACCTTTTAAGTTTTGGGAACATTCTCATATATTTGAGCAAGAAGATGATAAGATTTTGTTAAAAGATGTGGTAAGATATGAGTTGCCTTTTGGTTTTTTAGGTTCTTTGTTAGATGGCTTTATAAAAAAAGATTTAGAGCAAATGTTTGAGTTTAGACATGAAGTAACTAAAAAAATTTTAGAAGGGGAAATATGAGACTATTGATAATTATTACTTTATTGGTAAGTTCACTAATAGGAGCTAATATGAAAAATATATATGATATTGAAGTTGAGACTATAGATGGAAAGAAAATTAGTATAAATGAGTATAAAAACAAAGTTTTACTAATAGTAAATGTAGCTAGTAAGTGTGGATTTACTTCACAATATGAAGGTTTAGAAAAGTTATATGATAAGTATAAAAATAAAGATTTTGTTGTTTTAGGCTTTCCTTGTAATCAATTTATGAATCAAGAACCAGGCACAAATGAAGAAATAAAAGAGTTTTGTAGTTTAACTTATGATGTTAGTTTTCCAATGTTTTCAAAAATCGATGTTAATGGCGATGAAACTCATCCATTATATAAATTTTTAAAAAGTGAAGCTTCAGGTTTTTTAGGAACAGAAGCTATTAAATGGAATTTTACAAAATTTTTAATTGACAAAAATGGAAATATTATAAATAGATATTCTCCTTCTACAACACCAAAAAGTTTAGAAGATGATATAGAAAAATTACTTTAGGAGAAATTTATGGACTTAAGTTCTATGAGAGAAGAGTACGTAAATAATGGATTAAGAAGAAAGGATTTAGATCAAAATCCTATAAAACAGTTTGAACAATGGTTTGAACAAGCAATGAGTGCAGATTTAATAGAAGCAAATGCAATGACTTTAGCAACTGTAGGTAATGATATGATGCCCTCAGTAAGAACTGTATTATTGAAATTTTTTGATGAAACTGGTTTTGTTTTCTTTTCAAATTATGAAAGTGTAAAATCAAAGCATATGGAAGAAAATTCTAAAGTCGCACTTCATTTTGCTTGGCTTGGCTTAGAAAGACAAGTGAAAATTGAGGGTAGGGCTGAAAAAATATCTTCATCAAAATCATTAAAATATTTTTTGTCAAGACCTAAGGGAAGTCAAATTGGAGCTTGGGTTTCACAACAAAGTCAAGTTGTTAGTTCAAGGTCAGTTTTAGAAGCTAAGTTCAATGAAATAAAAAATAAATTTGTAAAAGGTGAAATTCCTTTTCCTTCTTTTTGGGGAGGTTATATAGTAAAGCCTGAGAAAATTGAATTTTGGCAAGGTGCTAAACATAGATTACATGATAGATTTCAATATACTTTACAAGAAAATAATAGTTGGCAAATTGATAGACTAGCCCCTTAGGGCTAGTTTTTAATAGCTTAAATTTTTATAGTCATTATTTAATAAATCTTTTGAAACATCCATTGGTTTAGCAACAGTGATATTTGACATTAAATCAGTTTTTTGAAGATTTTTATTTGGTAAATATAAAGGACAAACTTTAACACTTGCGCCTTTATTTATTATTGCTTTTAGCATCATTTTTGGAGATTTATTCATTGGTTTTAAAGTTTCACTTTTACTATTTTTAAGTGCTAAATCACCAGCTTTTGAACACAGTACCATATTCACTTTTTTATTTTGTTTTAAAGTCATCATTGATAAAACCATTGACATCATTTGTGTTTGAGCATTATCTGATGTAACTAAAACATTTAATCCTTTTGCACTAGTTGCAAATGCAGAAGTAGTTAAAAACAGACCAAGAGTAGAAACTGCAAGTAATTTTTTCATAATTATTCCTTATATTTAAGTATTAGGAATAATTATAATTAATAACGTCTTATATATAAGTTAAAATTATTATTTACTTGTGTGACCTTTTTGATTATCTCTTTGAATTAACTCATCAAAATTCTTACCACCAATATTATAAGCTCTACCAAAACCAAATACTGCTTCACCATAATTGACTTCTAATTCAAATAGGTGAAAATCATTCATTTTTCTTGTCATTTTGACTGTTTTTTCATCTAGTTTCTCAAACTTATCTAATATTAATTCAAATTTATCTGAACCTCTTTGAAGTATTGAACTATTTGCTTGAAATACTACTCTTTTTCTTGCAAAAATATTTTCACAATTATTTTCATCTTCTATAAAAAATATTGATACTTTAGGATTTGATTTTAAGTTTCTTGCATGTTTTGCCATATCACTTAAATAGACATAATATCGATTATTATATTTAATAAATGGTGCATAACTATTAAATGGAAAGTCATTTTCATCAATGCTTGCAAGTATTATGGATTTGAAACTGTTAATAAATTCATTTAGCATATTTTTCTAACCTTTTTATATAAAAAAGAAAGAGTTTTAATTTTACTCTTTTCCTCTTTCTTTTCTTTTTGCTTTCATTTTATTTAATGCAAGTCTTCTCATATCTGCTGTTGTATCAAGCTCATCCATTATTTCAAGACCTAATAGTGTCTCAATACAATCTTCTAATGTCACAAGTCCTTCTGTTTGGTCATAGTTGTCCAAAACAATAAACATGTGTTCTTTTTTTTGTATAAACTTACTTAATGCTTTTCCTACTGGAATATTTTCATTTAAAGCAAAAACTGGTGTCATGATTCTTTCAATAGGAACATTTTTATCTTTAATTGCTTGTCTAAAAAGTTTTTTGGTTAATACAACACCAACAATATTATCAATTGATTCATCATAAACAGGAACTCTTGAAAACTTATATGTTCGTTTATCTTCTAATATATCTTTTATAAAAGCATCTTTTTGAACCGCGTACATAACTGATCTTGGAGTTAAAATATCTTTTACTTTTACTGCATTTAAAGTTAATGTATTTTCAATGATATCTGATTCTAAATCACCAATTACTCCTTCTTCTTCACTTAAAAGTGTAGAATGAATTAATTCTTCTCTTGAAAAAGAATCATTATTTGAAGAGTTTTTAGATATCTTTTTTGTTACAAATTGTGTTATTATTATTATAGGATAAGTAATAAATACAAAAACGTTGATTATTCTTGCTGCTACTGCTGCTAGTTCTTTCCAATAAACTGCACCAATTGTTTTAGGAATAATTTCTGCAAAAAACAGAATCATAAAAGTCAAAATTATAGAAATAATCATTACTAATGTTTTGTCACCACTAAATACATTTTGTGCTTGAACACCAATAGCTGTTGCACCTAATGTATTTGCAATTGTGTTAATAATTAAAATTGATGCAATTGTAATATCAATTTCTGATTTTAATTTTTTTAGTAATTTTCCAGCAGTAGGATTTTTATTTTCTATTACTGAAACATATGAAACTGTTGTTGATAGAATTACTGATTCTAAAACTGAACATAAAAACGATGTGCCTATTACAATAAAAAATAGAAGTATTAATATTTCCATTTTATATCACCTGTAATAATCTTGCACCTCTGGGAACTGTCTTCCAATTAATTTCTCCTTAAATTAAATAGTAATAAATCATACTATTTTGAAAAAAATACAACGTATCATAGCAAAATTTAACTTTATTTAAAAAATATTTGACAAAAGTTTGCTTTTTTATATATAATAAAGAATACATTCAAAGTGATAACTTTAAAAAGGAGGTTGCTATGGAGTATGGACTAATTCCAAAACTTGAATCTTACAGTAATGACCAATCACTTCAAATACAAAAGGTACAACCTTCAAATTCTATTTCTCAAGTAATTGAGGGAAAAGAGTCTTCAAAAGTAAAAGAAGAGTTTTTAAAACTTGATGAAACTAAACAAACAAATAAAACATCTGATTCTAAAGTTTCAAATCTTATTGAGTATAACTTAACAAATTTAAACTTTGGTTATAATCGTAACTCAAAAGATTTTTATGTAAAAGTACAAAGAGGTGATTCAGAAAGTCAATACCCAACAGATGAGATGATGAGATTAAAAGCATTTTTATTGAAAAACCAGCAGCAAGAAGCTGCTAATTTTTCTTAGGCATTACTAGTTTTATTTATTTCATTTTGTGTATATTCATCTACTATAACTGCACAAGCTGCATCACCTGTAATATTTAATGCTGTTCTTGTCATATCAAATATTCTATCAAGTGCAAAAAGTAAAGGTAATCCCTCAATTGGTATTCCAGCTGCAATAAGTACTGCAACAACTAAAAATGAAGGTCCAGGAACTCCTGCTTGTCCAATTGCTCCAATAGTTGCAGTAAGTATAATTGCTGCATATTCTGTAAATCCTAAATCTACATTAAATATTTGTGCAAAAAATATTGCTACAAGACCATAATAAATTGCATTACCACTCATATTAATAGTAGCACCCAATGGTAAAACAAATGATGATGTACTTTTAGAGATTTTTAATTCTTCTTCACAAACTTCCATAGTAACAGGAAGTGTTCCCATTGATGAGGCTGTAGATAAGGCAACTGTTTGAGGTTTTTTCATTGCACTTATAAATTTTCTAACACTCATTGTTGAAAATAGTTTAATTAATAAAGGAAAGAAAATAAAACCAAAAATTAAAATTGCCGCAAAATAAACTAGAACTAAATTTGTAATTAGTTGCAGTACGTCAAATCCAAATGTACCTATAGCATCTGCCATTAGACCAAATACACCAATAGGTGCAAATTTCATTACTACATGAATCATCCAAATAAAAGCTTCTACAAGAGCATTAATCCCACCAAGTAATGACTCTGATTTCTTTTTTTCTAGTTTTGAAATGGCAATTCCTAAAAATAGACAGAAAAATAGTATTTGTAAAATATTTGCATTGTTTAGTGATACAAAAATATTTGTAGGAATAATTCCTGTAATAGTTTCAAAAAATCCTGGAAGTTCACCTTTTGATGCATATTCATTTGAGAACATTCCCTCAACGCTACTTAAGTCAACTCCAATTCCAGGTGTAAAGTATTCTCCCATTGTTAAAGCTAAAGCAACTGCAAATCCTGAAGTAATTAGGAAAAATGCAAAAGTTAAGGCTCCTATCTTCCCAGCTGATTTAGTTCCACCAATACTTGCTGCCCCACTTATAATAGAAATTGCAATCAATGGAATAACTAACATTTTAATCAAGTGAATAAAAATTGTTCCAAGAGGTGCAAATACTACTGCATCGTGTTTCATAATAACACCTACAATAGTACCTAAAACCATTGCAATTATAATTTGAATACCTATATTAGAAAAGATACTCTTTTTGGTTTGTGACATAATAATGTTTCCTTTATTTCAATAAATTATAGAGAATTATATATTTATTGCTTTTAGTATAAACTTATATGGTGCAATATTCTTAAGTTAATTTTGTAATTTAAGTTAATATAAAGCTAATCTGTCAATTCTTCTTTTTTTTCTTCAAGAATTTTACAAGCATAAAAGAATCGATTTTTATTATTTATTTTTGCATTAGTTAATAAAGGTTTATATTTTAAATATACTGGCCATACTTTTTTAAAGCCATCAGGTCTTTTTTTGATATGGTATAAGGCAAGTGCTGTTGCTCCATTAATCAAACCTTGTATGGCTTTTGCTTCAAGTTTTAAACCTTGTTTTTTAAAAGTTTTCCAGTCATCTTCAAGTATTTCATGAGCCTCTACAAATTTGTGTTCTTGTAAAGCCTCTATAAAATTATCAATTGGCTTTTTGTTGTTCATTTAGTTCTTTTTCTAAATAATAACCTGTATAAGATTTTGTTTTTTTATGAGTTTTTGCTAACTCTTCAGGTGTTCCTTGGGCTACTATTTTACCACCTTTACTTCCACCTTCTGGACCAATATCAATAACCCAATCAGAGTTTTTAATAATATCAAGATTATGCTCAATTACTAAAACTGAATTCCCAACTTCTACAAGGTGATGTAAAACTTTTGTTAGCCTATCTACATCTGCAAAGTGTAATCCAGTTGTTGGTTCATCTAAAATATATAAAGTGTTTCCTGTGTCTTTTTTACTTAATTCTTTACTTAATTTTATTCTTTGTGCTTCCCCACCACTTAATGTAACTGCATTTTGTCCAAGAGTAATATATCCAAGTCCCACATCACTTAAAGTTTTTAATTTTGCATGAATCTTTGGAACTTTTGCAAAGAACTCTAAAGCTTCATCTACACTCATACTTAATACATCAGCAATACTTTTTGATTTATATAATATTTCTAAAGTTTGTCTATTGTATCTTTGTCCATGACATTCATCACATTTAACCATAATATCAGGCAAGAAGTGCATTTCAATTTTTATTTCACCTTCACCTTGGCATTTTTCACATCTTCCACCTTTTACATTAAATGAAAATCTTCCTATTTTATAGCCTCTTAAACTAGCCTCTTTAGTTTTAGAAAATAGTGTTCTAATCTCATCCATTAAACCTGTATAAGTTGCAGGGTTACTTCTTGGAGTTCTACCAATTGGACTTTGATCAAGATAAATTACTTTATCTAAATTTTCCAAGCCATTTATTTCAACCCCATCAACTTTTTTAACTTTTTTTGCATGATTTAAAAGTTCTTTTGCAACAGGTAGAAGTGTTTGTAATATTAAAGATGATTTTCCACTACCACTAACACCTGTTATTGATACTAAATTTTTCAATGGCAATTGAACATCAAGATTTTTAATATTATTAATAGTTACATTTTTAATTTCAATAAATTTTTCTTGTGGTCTATTATGTACATAAGCAATTTGTTTTTTACCTGAAACAAATTTTGATGTTAAAGTATTTGCTTTAAGCATTTGTTTTAAAGTACCTGCAAAAACTATTTCACCACCATATTTACCAGCATTTGGACCAATGTCAACAATAAAATCTGCTTCTTTAATTGTTTCTTTATCATGTTCTACAACTATTACAGTATTGCCTTTTTCTTGTAAAGCTTTTAATGTTTTGATAAGTTTATTTGTATCTCTTTCATGAAGACCAATTGATGGTTCATCAAGTACATACATAACACCTGTAAGTCCAGAACCAATTTGACTTGCAACTCTGATTCTTTGAGCTTCACCTCCTGAGATTGTTCTTGCATCTCTTCCTAAAGTAATATATCCAAGACCTACGTCATTTAAAAAGAAAACTCTCTCTTTTATCTCTTTTAATATTGGAGCTGAAATCATTCTATTTTGTTCATTAAAGTATTCAAAGTTTTTATCATCTTGAAAAAATGTGTGTGCATCTTCAATAGGTAAATTTATAATATCAGAGATTGTTTTATTTGCAACATATACACTTTGTGAAGATGGTTTTAATCTATTGCCATTGCATGAATCACAAGTTTTTTCAGTCATATAATCTGCCATGTCTTTTTCATCTTTTACCATATTATATGCAATAGTTACAATACCTTCCCATTTTCTTTTTAGCTTGTGTCTTTTCCATGTAAAAACAGCTTCATCAACACCACCATGTAAAATAGCTTTTTGTTCATGGTCTTTTAGTTCACTAAAAGTTTTATTCATATCAATATTAGCAGCTTCACAAAATGCTGTTAGCATTTTAAAATAGTAACCTTTGTTAAAGCCATATATGATTTTAATAGCTCCATCTTTTAAAGTTAAATCTTCATCTATGATTTTTTTCATATCAAGTGAATATCTAATACCTAATCCATCACAAGATGAACATGCACCTTTTGGTGAATTAAATGAGAAACTTAACGGCTCTAATGGTTCAAAAGATATTTTACAGTCAAAACAAGCCATATGCTCAGAATAGTGAACATGTTTTTCACAATCTAAATCTTTATGATTTAATATCTCAATTTCAAGTTCTCCAAAACTCTCTTTTAAAGCTTTTTCAACATCTTGAGCAATTCTATCTCGATTTTCTTCTTTTATAACAACTCTATCTATTACTATTTTAATAGTGTGCATTTTGTTTTTTTCAAGCTCTATTTCTTCATCTAGCCTTACCATCACACCATCAATCATAGCTCTTACATAACCTTTATTTCTAAGTGATTCTAAAAGATCTGCAAAAGTTCCTTTTTTTCTGTTGATTAATGGTGCAAGAATTATGATTTTTGCACTATTTGGTAAAGATAAAACTTGCTCAATAACATCAGAAGAGCTCATTTGAGAAATTGGTTGTCCACATTTATGGCAATGTTGTTTTCCAACCCTTGCGTATAAAAGTCTAAAATAATCGTAAACTTCTGTAATCGTTCCTACTGTAGAACGAGGATTTTTTGATGTAGTTTTTTGATCAATAGCAATTGCAGGAGTTAAACCCTCAATTCTTTCCACATCAGGTTTTCCAACTTTATCTAAAAATTGTCTTGCATATGCAGACAAAGATTCTATATATCTTCTTTGACCCTCAGCATAAAGAGTATCAAAGGCTAATGTGGACTTTCCTGAACCAGAAAGTCCAGTAAAAACTATAAGCTTATTTTTGGGAATTTCCAAATTTATATTTTTTAAGTTGTTTTCTTTTGCGTTGTAAATTTTAATTGAATCTTTCATAAATAATAATCCGTTTTTTAATAGGTTTGTAAAAAATAAAGCCTTTATTATACCAAAGAAAGATGAAACTAAATATATAAAAAATGTAAGTTTATAAATTTGTACATTTTATAAGTATTTTTATAATTTAATATAGAAAATAAACTAAGGAGTAACATGAAATTAATAATAAAAATTATATCTTTATTTATAGTATCATTTTTAATAGTATCAATTATTTCATTTGTAATAGAGCCAAGAGCAATTAAAAAAATATACTCTTGGCAAGAAATTTTTAAATAAATTTTATTTAAAAAATAGTTTTCTTGGATAATCACAAAGTGATTCATATCCAGTATCTGTAATTAAAATACTTTCAGTTATCTCTATCCCCCAGTCATCTTGCCAAATACCTGGCATAAAGTGAAAAGTCATTCCTGCTTTAAGTATTGTATTATCAGAAGCTCTAATACTAAATGTTCTCTCACCCCAATCAGGAGGATAACTAACACCTATTGGATATCCACATCTAGCGCCATGTCTATCTATGCCATATTTAAGCATTACATTATCAAGTGCTTTTGCAATGTCACTTGCTTTATTACCTGGTTTTGCTTGTTCAAGTCCTGTATCAATTGCTTCAAGCAATGCTTTTTCAGCATTCAAAAATCTTTCAGATGGCTTTCCCATATAAAGTGTTCTTGACATTGGACAATGATACCTTTTATAACATCCTGAAACTTCAAAAAAAGTTCCTTCATTTGCTTTAAAGGGTTTATTATCCCAAGTGATATGAGAAGCAGAAGCTTCTTTCCCAGATGGAAGTAAAGGAACAATTGAAGGGTAATCACCACTATATCCATCAACTCCTTCAATTGCTGTTTCATATATTTGTGCAACAACAAAACTTTTTGGTATTCCAACCCTTGCCACATCTAGTATTCTTTGATGAATTTTAGATGTAATTCTTCCTGCAATTTTCATATACTCAATCTCTTTTTCAGATTTTATACATCTAGCCCAGTTTACAAGGTTTTGGCTATCTACAAATCTTGCTTTCCAAAGATTTGATACTAAACTTAAATGGGCTTGTGCAGAATAGTAATAATTATCCATCTCTGTTGCAATTGTTGCATCATGCCAACCTCTAGCAAAGAAGATATTCTTTGCTAGCCATTCCATTGGATGTTTATGGAGATTTTGAACATACTCTTCAGGATAAGCAACTAATTTATCATCTTTCATATAACATCTAAGAAGTGCTGCGCTTCTATCCATAGCTCTTCCAAACCAAATAGGTTCTTCTTCATCTAAAGATACAATTACCCCTTGATGCACATAAAATGACCAACCATCATATCCTGTTAACCAATTCATATTTCCAGGATCAGTTGCAAGAAGTACATCAATGCCTTTTCTTCGCATTTCTCTTTGTACTTTTTTTACTCTTTTTACATATTCTGCTTTAGGAAAAGCTAATTTCATTTTTGCTCCTTAATAAGAAGTAAACTACCCTTTAGCTGGACCTACCCAAACTTGTTGTGTGTTTACAAACATTTTTATACCATGTGGTCCCAACTCTTTACCAATTCCTGATTTTTTAACTCCTCCACTTGGAAGTCTTGGATCAGATTTTACAATGCCATTTATAGAAACTTGTCCTGTAACAATTTTTTTTGCTAACTCTTTTCCTTTTTGAGTGTCACCTGTCCAAATTGAACCACCAAGACCATATTCAGTATCATTTGCTACTTTTATAGCTTCTTTTTCATCTTTTACTTTGATAATTGCTGCAATAGGTCCAAATGTTTCTTGACAAGATACTACCATTCCAGGTTCAACATCTGCAAGAATTGTAAGGGGAAAGAAAAAACCTTTTCCTTCATATCTTTGTCCCCCAAGTATCAATCTTGCACCTGCTGCAACTGACTTATCTACTTGTTCATGCATTTGGTCTACTAACTCTTTTCTTGCAATTGGACCAATTGTCGTTGTTTCATCTTTTGGATCACCTAGTTTTAATTTTTCAAATCTTTGTTTAAGTAATTCAATAAATTTTTCATATATTGGTTCTTCTACAATAATTCTTTTAGCTGCTATACAAGATTGTCCTGCATTTATATATCTTGAAAGAGTAATAATATCAGCAGCTTTTTCTAAATCTTGTGTATCTTTTAAAATAATAGCAGGATCACTTCCTCCTAATTCTAAAACAACAGGTTTAATCTCACTACCAGCAATTGCACCCACAGAAGTACCTGCTTTTGATGAACCAGTTAAAGAAATACCTTTTACAATAGGATTTCTAATTATTGTTTCTAAACTAGAGTGTCCTACAACTAAATTTTGAACTACATTTTTAGGAAAACCGGCTTTTTGAAAAGCTTCAATTATTCTTATTGCACATAAAGGAGTATGCGAATCATGTTTCATAATACAAGTATTTCCAGACATAAGAGCTGGTGCTAAATATCTAAAAGCTAACCAAAATGGTGCATTCCAAGGTAAAATACCTAAAGTTACACCTAAAGGTAAATATTGAACATAACTTTCAGTAGCATCAGATTCTAAATATTCAGTTTTTAAATAATCTTCTCCAAATTCTGCATAGTGTTCTGCTGCTAGAGCAGCTTTATTTACTTCTCCTCTTGCTTCATTTATTGGCTTTCCCATCTCTTCTGTCATAGGTAAGGCATAATAATCAAGATTATCTTTCATCTGTTTTGCAACAGCATTTAAAAGCTTTGCTCTTTGCTCATAAGTTGTATCTTGCCACTCATTACAAAATGCTTCTTGAGCATTTTGTAAAATTTCAGTAGTTTCTTGCGTATCATGCATTTTAACTTCATATACATCTTCTTGTGTATATGGATTTATTGATTTAAAGTGTGTTGTACTATATCCCATAATATTTCCCCTTATGATAAAATTGCTTCAACAGAAGCAGTGAATCTTTCTAAACCTTTATTTAATTCTTCATCTGTAATAGTTAAAGGAGGAATAAACTTAATAATTTCACCTGTAGAGCAAGCTCCTATAATCAGACCATTTTCATATGTTTTTGCTGTAATTTCTTTTACTGTTGCTGCACTATCAAACTCAATTGCTAACATCAAACCTTTTTGTCTTACATCAACAACTTTTTCATATTTTGAATTTAGTTTATCTAAAACTTTTCTTACTATATCACCTTTTCTTTTTGTTTCTTCATTGAATTGTTCATTTTTAAAATATTCAAGTCCAATTTTCCCTGCAACAAAAGAGAAACCTTGTCCTCTAAAAGTACCTGTGTGTTGACCTGGACTCCAAGCTTTATCAACTTCTGGTTTATTTACTAACATTGCAATTGGAGTACCAAATCCACCTAAGCCTTTTGCTAGGATTATAATATCAGGATCAACATCTAAATCATCAAAACTAAAGTAACTTCCACATCTTCCACAACCGCATTGAATACTATCTAAAATAAAAAGTGCACCTGTGTCTTTTGCAAGTTGTTGAACTCCTTGAAGCCACTCTTTAGTAGCAATTCTAACACCACCTTCTGCTTGAACAGGTTCAACTATAAATGCAGCAGGAGGAAGCATACCAGAAGCTAAATCAAACATTTTTTGTCTTAAATTTTCTAAAGCATCCATATCATTAAATGTATCTCTAATTACATGATTTAAAGGAACTCCAGAACTACTTCTAAAAGCATTATTTGCAGTGCAAGCTAATGCTGCTAAAGTCATACCATGAAAACCTCTATTAAAAGCAACCACTTCTGTTCTTCCTGTAATTTTTCTAGCTAACTTTAATGCTGCTTCTACAGCATTTGTTCCTGTAGGACCAGTAAATTGAAGTTTTCTGTCTTCCCATCCTCTTGGTTTTAAAACTGTATCTACAAATGTTTTAATAAAATCTCTTTTTACATCAGTAAACATATCTAATGAATGAGCAACTCCATCTCTTTGTATAAACTCTATTAATTCTTCTTTCATCTTTGGGTTATTGTGTCCAAAGTTTAAAACTCCAGCACCGCCAAAAAAGTCTATAAACTCTTTATCATCTTCATCAATCATTGTCGCATTTGATGAAGATTTAAATACAGTAGGTACTGCTCTACAATATGCTCTAATTTCAGATTCATATGTTTCAAAAATTGTTTTATCATTATTTAACATTTTAAACTCCTTATTTATATAAATTCACATTCTAAGTTTGCAAGTTTTGTAAATACCTTACAAACAGGTTCAATAAGCTCATCATTAAAATCATAATATGCATTGTGACAAGGCTTAGTGTGTTTTTCTTGACCATCATTACTTCCAATTAATGCAAATGCACCTGGTATTTCTTGTAAATAATAACTAAAATCCTCAGATGCCATAATTGGTGTAGCAATATCACTTTTATAATCTTTTCCTAATACTTCTTCTAATTTTTCTCTCATGCTTGAAGCTGCATTTTCATGATTTATTGTAGGAGAATATCTATTCCTAAATTCTACAATTGCTTCTGTATTATATGCTTTTGCAGTATTTTGAGCAATTTCTTTAATTGATTTTGCAACTTCATCTCTTGTTTTTAAATCTGGTATTCTAATACTTCCTTCAATTTTTGCGTGAGATGGAATTGTTGTAAGACCACTTCTTGCATCGATTGAAGTAACTGAAACTACACCTGCTTTTTGAGGAGCTATTCTTCTACTTACTATTTGTTGTAATGCCATTGTAATAGCACTAGCAGCAAGGACTGGATCTTTTGATATTTCAGGTTGAGAAGAGTGACCTCCTTGACCATTTATATCAATATGAAAAGTTCCATTACCTGCCATTACTACTCCATCTGGGCATATTGCTTGACCAAATTTAATTGCTGGCCAGTTATGCCATCCATAGATAAATTCAACACCTTTTAATGCCTCTTCCTCAAGCATTTTTTTCGCTCCATGACCACCTTCTTCAGCAGGCTGAAAAACTAAAGAAACAGGACCTGGCAGCTGATCTTCATGCTGTTTTAACCAAATTGCAGTGGCTAAAAGTGTTGCTGTATGACCATCATGGCCACATGCATGCATACAATTGGGTTTTTGTGATTTATACGGAACTGTTGTTTGTTCATCTATTTCTAAAGCATCAATATCGCCTCTTAGTGCAATATGTGTGCCTTTTGCATTTGGCGCAAGGGTAACAACAGTCCCTGTATGGGCAAACTCTTTATAGGGGGTGTAGTGGGCTTTTAGTGTCGCTCTAATTGCTTTTGCAGTATCTATTTCTTCCCAAGTCAGCTCAGGATTTTTATGTAACTCTTTTCTGAATTTTTTTGCAAACTCTATTATTTCTATCCATTTAAGTTTCATAATTTATCCTTACATTAATAGCTAAAATAAAAAATTGTATCATATTAAACAGTAATTTACAACAACTTTACTATTAAGAGTAATTATTATTTTTATTTTGATAAATTCTATTGGATTTGAAACTAAAAATTTATAAATAATTGTCCATTATAGAAGCAGTTTATTAGGACATGATTAATAAGTGAGAAAAATAGTTACTTTATGAAACTTTATATTGTTTTGTAAATCATCATAAATAAAACACTTATATTTAGAAGTAAAATATACTTTTTATATGAATTTGAATGTATTAAGGTTTTTACTTTTATTCCAAAATAAACACCAATAAGTGATGCTATACCAACTGTTGCACCTTCTGTAAGTAATATTTGTCCATGAAACCAAAGAGAAGAAAATCCAGCAATTGATGAAAAAACTACGAAGAAAAGCCCTAATGCAGTTGCTCTTTTTAAACTATAATGCATAAAACCTACTAAAATAGGAGTTAACATAATAGACCCACCAACTCCAATACTCATTGCTATTAAGCCTATAAAAAAACCAATTAAAATAAGAATAAATTTATTTTGTTTTCTTTCTTCTTTTATAGGTTCAGCTGGAGAAAAAAATATTCTTAAAATTGAAAAAATAACAATAATAATAAATAGGTATTGTAAAAATGTATTTGAAAAGCTTGAAACAATATAGCCACTAAATAAGCCTCCAAGCATTCCTCCAATACCAATAAAAAAACCATCTTTAAATACAGCAGAACTTTTTTTGATATTTAAAAAACTTCCAAAGATTGAACTAAATACCATTTGCATAATAGATATTGCAATTGCTGCTTTCATTTCAAAACCTGAAACTATTAGTAAAGGAACAAGAATCATTCCTCCACCAACTCCAAAAAAACCAGAAGTAAATCCAGTTAATGTTCCTAAGACTAAAAGTTCTATCATTTTATTGTTTTATTGAGTTCATTGCTTGGATAAATCTTTCGTAGATGTCTTCAAGATCTTTATCTTCACTGCTTAAATCAATACCTTCATATTTTTTAACAGCATTTTCAAGTACAGCAACTCTTTTTAATAAATAATCAAACATTTCTTTATTTATATCTGGCAAGTCATTATGAGATAATTTGCATTTTTTATCATCTCTTTTAATGACTTTTGCAGGAACTCCAACTGCTGTAGAGTTTTTAGGTACATCGCAAATTACAACTGAATTTGCTCCAATTCTTGAGTTTTTACCCACTATTATGTTTCCTAAAACTTTAGCTCCACTACCAATTACAGAATTAGACTTAATAGTTGGATGTCTTTTCCCTTTATTTAAAGATACTCCCCCAAGAGTTACTCCTTGATAAATAAGCACATCGTTTTCTACAATAGTAGTTTCACCTATTACTACACCTATAGCATGGTCAATAAATACTCTTCTTCCTATTTGACATCCAGGATGAATGTCTGTTTTTGTTAAAAAAGTAGATATACCACTAATAACTCTTGAAAGTCTTTTAAAACCCTTTTTATGTAAAGCATTTGCAACTCTATAATTTATTATTGCCCAAACTCCTGGATAATTAAAAAAAAGTTCTAAACTTGATTGAAGTGCAGGGTCATTTTGTTTTGGGACAGAGAAATCCTCTTTGATTAACTTCCAAAGGGATAACTCTTCTTCATTCTGTTTTGTCATATTAACTCCAAGTTGTCTTTAAATATGAATTATCATATAAATATTTTTCTAATATAGCATAAGTATCTTTATCAAGTTTTTCATTTAAAATAGCTTTAATTTCATTTGTATCATAATCAATATCTTCTAATATATCAATAATTTTTTGAGATTCTATAATATGTTCTAATTCAACTTCATCATTTTCATTAAAAAGTACATTTACCTCTGTTGGGTGAGAAAATAAATTATGTTTCATTCCTAATACGTCTTGATATGCTCCAACTTGGAAAAATCCTATAAAATACTCTTCTTCATCTAAATTTACATCATGTAGATATAAAGGTTTAGTAGGATCAAATTCAATTTCACCATCACTATCACAAGTAATATCCCATATAGAAGCACTTCTAGTTGGTTTTTTGTCTAAGTGTGTAATTGGCATTATTGGAAACTCTTGCTTTATTCCCCAAAAATCAGGTAGCGATTGAAAGATTGAGAAATTCAATAAATATTTTTCTTGAATTTTATTATCAATTCTTTTTAACTCTTCATAATCATCAACTTCTAAAAATGAAATAGCTTTTTTTATTATTAGGTTTGCTAAAATTTCTGCATTTGATCTATCTTCTAAATCAATATAACCTAAATCAAATAGTTTTAAAAGTGAATCAAGGTGATCGATACTATCATGCATATATTCCAATGCATTTTTCTTTTTCATATCTTTATAAAGTTCATTAAGTTCTTCAATTAAAGGCGGATTTTTCTTTTTTAATCTTAAATGTACAGCTTCATATTCAGCTGAAAAAAGTTCCAATACAGGTGCTATTAAAACAGCACTAGATGCAGATATAAATCTTCCCGATTCTGTGAAAATATTTGGTTCTTCTACGCCTTTTTGTTTAGCAATATTTTTAAGAGTAAAGATTACATCACTTGCAAATTCATGTAAAGAGTAGTTAATTGTTCTATTAAATTGAGAATATTCAATAGCAAGACCCCCTCCAATATTAATAGCAGTTAAATTAGTAGCACCTAAATTTTTTAATTCTGCATAAATATGACCTGACTCTTTTAATGCATTTTTTAAAGGTTTGATACTATTCATAGATGATCCAATATGAAAATGAATCATTGTTAAATACTCACAAAGGTTATTCTTTTCTAATTGATCATAAGCTTCTAATATTTCTGTTGAACTTAAGCCAAATTTTGAATCAATTCCACCTGATTTTGCCCATGCACCACTTCCACTGTTAAATAGTCTTACTCTAACTCCTATATTAGGTGGTTGAAGTTTTGTCTCTTTTGCAACATCAATTATTGTTTCAAGTTCATTTAAACCTTCAATAATTAAAGTTATATTGTGACCCATTTTTTTAGCAATAAAACCTAAATGAATCATCTCTTTATCTTTAAAACCATTTACAGTAATTGGTGCATTTTTATTGTAAGTCATTGCAATAAAAAGTTCAGCTTTACTTCCCGCTTCTAAACCGTAATTGTGTTTTTGTCCAGCTTTAATTAAAGGTTTTACAAAAGTAGGATACTGATTTACTTTTAAAGGAAACACTGCATTAAATGAACCTTTATATGAATACTCTTTTATAGCTTTTGTATATGTATCATAAAGTCTATCTATTTGCTTTTCAATTAAGTGGGGAAACCTAAAAAGTAAAGGACCTTTATAATCTTTTTTTCTTATACTATTTACTAAAGAAATCAATGAGGGTTTACTTTTATAATTAAGTTTTAATTTTCCCTCTTCAATAATAAAGTTATTATTGCTCCAAATATCAATTCCAAAATCATTCAATATTAAAAATCCTCAAGTTTTATTTTTGTTTCTTCTTTTGTATCTATATTCTTTATATAAACAGTGCCATCTTTTAATTCATCTTCGCCAACTAATACAACAATATTTGCATTTGATTTTTCTGCTAATTTAAAATGTTTTGCAAAACTTCTTGGAGTATATTCCATAAAGGTTTGATTTGTTTTTCTTTTTATATTGCATAGTTTTGTAACTTGATTTAAAGTATTTTGACTTAATGCACCAATATAATATATATCTTCTTTTGATTCTTTCATTTTAACTAATTCAAGCAATCTTTCAATACCAATAGCAAATCCAATTCCAGGAGTTTCTCTCCCTCCTAAAAACTCAACTAATCTATCATATCTTCCACCACCTGCTATTGCACTTTGTGCTCCTATTTCATCACTTACAAATTCAAATGCAGTTTTAGAATAGTAGTCTAATCCTCTAACAAGATTACTATCTACTTCATAAGAGATATTATTAAAATCTAATATTTCTTTTAATTTTTCAAAATCTGTATCACAAGAATTACATAAATTATTTGTGATTTTAGGTGCATTTATAAGTAAAGATTGACACTTTTCAATTTTGCAATCTAGGACTCTTATTGGGTTTGTTTCTATTCTTTTATTACAATCTTCACATAGTTCGCTTTTAAAACTATTTAAATGTGCAATAAGATTTTCTTTATAAGGAGGCATACACTCTTTACAACCCAATGAGTTTAATTGTAGTTTATAAGAGATACCAAAAAACTCTAAAATATCTTTTAACATCATGATGATATTTGCATCTTCATAAACAGAATTAACACCAAATACTTCTGCTCCAAATTGGTGAAACTCTCTTAATCTACCTTTTTGAGGTCGTTCATATCTAAACATTGGTCCGTGGTAATACCATCTTTTAACTCCACCGGCTCTATCAAGTTTATTTTGAATAAAGCTTCTTACAACCCCTGCTGTTCCCTCAGGTCTTAAACATACATCATTTTCACCCTTATCAATAAATTGATACATCTCTTTATTTACAATATCAGAGCTTTCTCCAACACTTCTTTTAAAAAGTGCAGTTTCTTCTAAAATAGGTGTTTCTATATATTCGAAACCATAATTTCGTGCTATCTTTGCAGCATTTTCGCAAAAATAAGTAAATAGTTTGCTATCATTATCTAAAATATCTTTCATACCTCTTAGGCTTTGTATCATATTTTGTTTACTCATTTAAAAAATCCTCTATATCTTTTGAAATTTTTTCGATACTTAAACTTGCATCTATAAAAATATAATTTAAATTTAATTCTTTTATTGTCTCTTCCATTCTATTTTGAATATCTATTAAATAATCAATTCCTCTTGCTTCTATAGAATCATGCTCTTTTTGTGAAAGTCTATTTTCTAACTCTTTCTTTGATAGTTTTAATAAAATCACATGACTTGGCAAGACATTATTTGTTGAAATAAGATTCAAATCTATTACTGTTTTTAAAGGTAAATTTTGTGCATAAGCAATACCTGATATCATTGATCTATCAGAAATAACCATTTTATCTTTATTTTTTAAAACTATTTCTTGCATATGTTCAGCTCTATCTGCTAAAAATAAAAACATTTCAGCAAGTTTAGAGTTTGCTTCTCCTGTTAAAACCATTTGTCTTAATTTAGAACCAATAGGTGTTCCTCCTGGTTCTTTTGTAAAGACTGCATTATTATATTTTTTAGCAAGAATTTCTAATTGTGTAGATTTTCCTGCTGTATCAATTCCTTCAATTACTACATACATTTTAATACCTCTTTTGGTACAAGATGACAAAAGCTTCCATTAAACATAATCAATTCTCTAACAATTGTAGAGCTAACAAATGCATTTTTTAAAGTTGGCATAAGATAAAGAGTCTCTAAGTCTTTGTTTATAGAAGAGTTTGCATAACCCATTTGTAATTCATATTCAAAGTCACTAACAGCTCTTAATCCCCTAATAATAGTATTTATTTTCATTTGTGTTGCAAGTTCTACAAGTAAAATATCAAAGCCTACAACTGTAACTTTTTCAAGATCTTTTGTTGCTTCTTTTGCAAAATTGACTCTTTGCTCATGGGAGAACATTGGATTTTTTCTTTCACTTTTTGCTACTGCTACAATTACTTCTTCAAAAATACTTGTAGCTCTTCTTACAATATCCATATGACCATTTGTAATAGGATCAAAAGTTCCACTATAAATAGCTTTTTTATATGTTCCACCATTATTTGTTTTTTCTTTATTTTGCATATTTATTCCCATCTTTTGTATAAATTATTATCAATTCCTAATAAATCAAACCATTTACCAATTAAAAAGTATTCCATATCTTCTAAAGTTTGTTGGCTTGAATAGTAACCTAAACTTGGAGGAGCGATAATCACTCCTAATTGAGATAATTTAAGCATATTTTCTAAGATAATTGTATTATAAGGCATCTCTCTTGGTGCAATAATTATGTCTTTTTTTTGTTTAAGCATTACTGTAAAAGCTCTTGTTATTAAGCTATCTGAAATTCCAATAGAACATTTTGCAAGTGTATTCATAGAACAGGGTAAGATTATCATCTTATCTATACCAAATGAACCAGAAGCTATTGAAGCTGAAATATCACTATCATTTAAAATTGTTAAGTTTTTTTTGCTTTTGAAATAATTAGAAATCGAAATATTTTCTTCAAGCTTTAGAGCAATTTTTGCACTTTTTGAAGCTACTAAAAATACTTCTACATTTTCAGGAATATTATCAACAAATTTAAGAGCTAAACTTGCTCCACTAGCACCAGTAATGGCAACAGTTAATTTCAATACAAATCCTTTAAGAATTATCTTATTAAGAAAATATTTTATCTAACTTTTACTTTATTGCAAATCAAAAAAAAACAAATAATAAAAAATTCAAAGGAGGTGTAAAGATTTGCCAATTTGAATTTTTCAAAATGTATAACACATAATTGTATAAAAACAGTAACACAAGTATAGAAAAAAGCTATTTTTGAAGCCTTAGTTAAGCTTTGTCTTATTAAAACTATACTAACATTTCGTATAACAAAAAATATTATAAATATAACAATATGTTAAATAATTTATTTATAATAATACTTATTGTAAAGGATTTAAAGTGTCTAAAATTTTTAGTTTTGTTCGAATAAATAAAAACAATGAGGTGTATACTAAACAACAAAATGATGTTCTAAATGAGTATATAAAAAAACAAAATATCAAGATTTATCAAAGTATTGAAATAGAAATAAATACTCCAAGTGATGAAAAAAACATGCTAGATTTTCTAAAAAATTCCCAAAGTAAATCAACTTTATTAGTTGCAGATTTAAATGTTTTTGGAAGAACAGTTGAAACAATTTTAGAGATAGTTAAATTTTTATTAAGTAATAAAATCAGAATTATTGTAATAAAACAAAATCTAGATTTAATAGATGATAATGATATGTTAACTCAAATGATTTTAGGTGTAATCTCTATGACTTTAAAACTTGAAAAAGAGCTTATGAGTATAAGAACTAAAGAAGCACTTACTGCAAAAAAATTAGAAGGTGCTCATCTTGGAAAACCAAAAGGTACAATTCAAAAATCAAAATTTGATAATCAAAGAGAAAAAATAGAAGAGTTATTATCTGTTGGTTTATCAGTAAGAAAGATTGCAAAACTTTTAGGTTATAGCAATCATATTGGATTAAATAATTATGTCAAAAAAAGAAGTATTAGAGAAAATTTGAGAAATACTCTTGATATTGCAAGTTAATATCAAGAGTATAATTTTTATACTTTCAATAGATAAAACCTGAGAATAAAGTGTCAATATATACTTTATTCTCTTTTTTTCTTTAAATAGTTAATTTTCTTTAACTAATAATTTTAATATTTATTCTAATCATTTATATTGACTTCATTAAACTTATTGTAGAATAGTAACTATTTATTTATATGGAGATATTTTATGAAAGTTTTATTAACAAAAGATGTAAAAAGCTTAGGTAAAGCAGGTGAAGTTAAAGAAGTAAAAGATGGATATGGAAAAAACTTCTTAATTGGGAAAGGTCTTGCTTTACATGCAACAAATGATGTAATAAGAAAATATGAAGCACAAAAGAAAAGAGAGCAAGAACAAATAGCTATAGAAATTGATGAGGCTACAAAACTAGCAGAAACTTTAAATTCTACAAAATTAACAATCAAACATAAAGCTGGTGCAAATGGACATCTAATAGGTTCAGTTACAAATAAAGAGATAAGTGAAGCTTTAAATGATGAGTTCGAAATTAAGATTGATAAGAAAAATATATCTTTAGATAAAAAAATAAAAGCACCTGGTATTTATGAAGTTGATTGTAAATTAGGCCATGCTGTTCATGCAACTTTAAAAGTTGACATTATAGGAGAGTAGTTAATGTTTGAAGCAACTACAATATTAGCCTACAAAGGTGAAAAAGAAGCCGTAATTGGTGGAGATGGACAGGTTACTTTTGGTAATTCTGTTTTAAAAGGAAATGCTACTAAAATTAGAACTTTATATAACGGAAAAATTTTAGCAGGTTTTGCAGGTAGCACAGCTGATGCTTTCAATCTTTTTGATATGTTTGAAGAACATTTACAAACTACTAAAGGTGATTTGTTAAAAGCAGTAATTGCTTTTTCTAAAGCTTGGCGAAAAGATAAAGTTTTAAGAAGACTAGAAGCAATGATGATTGTTTTAAATAAAGAGCATATATTTATTTTAAGTGGAAACGGTGATGTGGTAGAGCCAGAAGATGGAAAAATTGCTTCAATTGGAAGTGGTGGAAATTTTGCAATCTCTGCTGCAAGGGCTTTAGATAAACATGCAAGTTTACCTGCACAAGATTTAGTAAAAGAATCATTGATGATTGCAGGTGAATTATGTATTTATACGAATCAAAATATTAAAATTTTAACAATAGAGGAATAGTATAGTATGGATTTAACTCCTAAACAAATAGTTAAGTATCTTGATGATTATATTATTGGACAAGATGACGCAAAAAAGACAATTGCATTAGCACTAAGAAATAGATTTAGAAGAATGCAAGTTGAACCAGTACTTCAAGAAGAGATAATGCCTAAAAATATTCTTATGATAGGAAGTACAGGTGTGGGGAAAACTGAAATTGCTAGAAGGTTAGCTAAGATGATGGGATTGCCATTTGTAAAAGTTGAAGCTAGTAAATATACAGAAGTTGGATTTGTAGGTAGAGATGTTGAATCAATGATTAGAGACTTAGTTTATGAATCAATAAACTTAGTAACAAAAGAGTATGAAGAAAAAATTGTTGATAAAATTGATGGAGAAGTTAATAGAAAAATAATAGAAAAACTTGTTCCACCTTTACCAGAAACAGCAACTGAAACTGCAAAAGAATCATTTATTAAAACATATAATAAAATGGAAGAAAAATTATTAAGTGGTGCTTTAGATGATAAAAAAATAGAGATTGAACTTCCTAAGAAAACACATGTTGAAATAATTGACTCTTCAATGCCAATGGATATGAGTTCAATGCAAGAGAGTCTTTCTAAAATGTTAGGCGGACTAAATAAAGAAAAAGTTAAAAAAGAAGTAACAATAAAAGATGCAAGGGTTTTATTAAGAGATGAAGCAAGTGAGAATTTACTTGATCATGAAGCTATAAAAATTGAAGCAATTAAAAGAACTGAAAATGGTGGAATTATATTTTTAGATGAAATTGATAAAATTGCCACAGGAACAAAATCTCAAAATCAAGATCCTTCAAAAGAAGGTGTTCAAAGAGATTTACTTCCAATTGTTGAGGGAAGCTCTGTTCAAACTAAATTTGGTCAAGTTAAAACTGATCATATTTTATTTATTGCTGCTGGAGCATTTCATGTAAGTAAACCAAGTGATTTACTTCCTGAACTTCAAGGAAGATTTCCTTTAAGAGTAGAGTTAAGCTCATTAGATGAAGATGCATTATATAAAATATTAACAAATACAAAAAATTCTCTTTTAAGACAATATGAGGCATTATTAAAAGTTGAAGATGTAACATTGGAATTTAGTGATGATGCAATTCATGCCTTTGCAAAATATTCAGTAACTGCAAATGAGAAAACTGAAGATATTGGTGCAAGAAGACTTCATACTGTAATTGAAAAGGTTATTGAAGATATTAGTTTTAGTGCTGATGAGAAAAAAGGTGAAACTATTATAGTTGACAAAGATTTAGTTGAGAAGAAACTAGAGGATATTGTTGAAAATGAAGATACTGCAAGGTATATCTTGTAATATTTTAATTTTTTATTTGATAGAATAGTAAAAGTATAAGAAAACAGGGAGTAGTTATGAATATAGTAACATTTTGTGATGTAGATGATTCTTTAATAGATAATAAGCACAGTGTAGAGCATTATGATAGTGGAATTACGCAAAAAGCAGATATTGCGATTTTAGATATTAATTCTATTTTTGATTTTGAAGAGAATAAACATGAAGCTTGCAAAGAAAAATATGTATCACTTGCAGTAATTGATGATGATAGTGATTATGATGCATTTAAAAACTTTGGAGTTGATGCTTGGATTAAGGGTGAGGATATTCAAGATATTAATGCACTTATAAATCTTGTTGAAAAGAGATTCCTATCATAATAATTGATACACATTGTCATCTTGATAATGAAATGTATTGTCAAGATGTACATGAAGTAATAGCAAATGCATTAGATTCAAATGTAAAAGGTTTTTTAATACCTGGAGCAGATCCAAAAGATTTACCTAAGGCTGTTGAATTAGCACAACAGTATGATGAGGTATTCTTTTCTGTAGGAGTACATCCTTATGATGCAAAAGCTTATGATGAAGAAGTACTTAAAAAATATGTTACTCACCCAAAATGTATAGCTATTGGAGAATGTGGTCTAGATTATTTTAGACTCCCTGAAGATGAAAATGAAAAAGAAGAAGAGATAAAAAGACAAAAAGAGGTATTTTCAAAGCAAGTGAAATTTGCAACAGAAGTTAATAAACCTCTTATTGTTCATGTAAGAAATGCTTCAAATGATTCTAAAAAAATATTATTAGATAATAATGCAGGTAAAGTTGGTGGAGTTTTACACTGTTTTAATGCTGATGAACAACTTTTGAGTTTAGCTAATGAAAATTTTTATTTTGGAATAGGAGGAGTTTTAACTTTTAAAAATGCTAGAAAACTTGTTCAAGTTTTAAGTAAAATTCCAAAAGAAAAAATTGTTGTAGAAACAGATGGACCTTATTTAACTCCACATCCTTTTAGAGGAAAAAGAAATGAACCATCTTACACAAACTATGTAGTTGAAAAAATATCTGAACTTTTAGAGATGGAAGTTGATGAAGTGAAAACTTTAACTACACATAATGCTAAAACTTTATTTAAGGAGTTCTCTAATATAAATTAGATAAAATATATGCTATTTTAACAATTAGGAATATATTTGTATAAGTTAGTCATATTTTTATTTATATTAGTAAATTACTCATGGGCTTCTTTAATAGGAGCTAATTATAACCAAAGAGACATGCAAATATTAGAGGATTTACAAATTAAATCCTCTTTTATTACAGATTATAAACTTCAAAAAACATATAATAATCTATTAAGAAAACATAATCAAAACAATTATGTAAGAAAATTAAGTGATGCATCACTGTTTGTACCTAAAATCAAAAAGATATTAAGAGAAGAAGAGATACCTTCTGTTTTTTTGTATATGGCAATGGCAGAATCTGATTTTACAATTGATGCTAAATCAAATGTAAAGGCAACTGGTATTTGGCAATTTATGTCAGAAACAGGAAAACATTTTGATTTAAATATTAATTTATATGTTGATGAAAGAATGGATCTTGTTAAATCAACTAAAGCTGCAACACAATATTTGAAATATTTACACAAAAGATTTGACAAATGGTATTTAGCTGCACTTGCTTATAATTGTGGTGAGGGAAGAGTAATTGAAGCAATTACAAGAGCTACAATTGATAAATATGTAGAAGAAAATCCAAAAGAAAAAAATAGTAGCAAAATTCAAGAGTTTAGACATACAATTTACTCTTATCAAAGAGGAAGAGAACCTTTTTATAAATTAAATAGAGTTTATAAAAAGATTAGAAAGTGGGATGTTTCATTGGATATTGATGATTTTTTAAGAGTACAAAAAAATATCACAAGACAATATATCCCAAGTGAAAGTAGAATGTATATTAGAAAAATTATTGCACTTGGTATGATGAATAATCAAAGTTTTATTACAGAAAATGACAATGCTCATCTTTTAAATATAGGAGCTACTTCTTCTGTTGCAACTATTCCTGTTAAAGGTGGTTTGCATTTAAAATCAATTTCAAATGCTGTTGGAATAGATTATAAAGAGATTAAAAATTTAAATAAGCATTTAAAATTACAAATAGTACCTCCATATGAAAAAACTTATGATATTTATATTCCTTATAGTAGGCTTGCTAGATATCAAGCAAATAAAAATCTAATTAAAGATAGTAAATATTTAGTATATATAGTTAAAAGAGGCGACTCTTTACATAGAATTGGTAATAAATATAATATCTCATATAAAATAATTAAAGATTTTAACAAATTAAATACAAATGTTTTATCTTTAAAACAAAAACTAATTATTCCTATTAGTTCAAATAAATCTAATAGTAGTAGTATAAAATTAGCAAAAGCAAATACTAAAACTACACTTATATATAAAGTTAAAAATGGAGATACTTTATACTCAATTGCTAGAAAATATAATATTGATTTAAAAAAACTAATGAGTGATAATGAATTAAAATCAAATTTTATAAATATTGGAGATAAAATTGTTATTAAAAAATAGTTTTTTTAAAAGTGGTGTTATTTTAAGTGCAACTTTTTTATTCACTGGTTGTTTTTCATCTTTTAGTAATCAAAATTATTCTTTTGGAAATTCAAATAATTATTCAGGTTATAAATCAATTCCAAAAGAAAAAATGAGAAACTCAAAAGCTATGCATAAAGCTACTATGAGACCGTATCAGATTGCTGGAAAATGGTATTATCCAACTTTAGCTAAAGTTGGGAATGTTCAAGATGGTATAGCTTCTTGGTATGGCCCAAATTTTCATGCTAAAAAAACATCAAATGGTGAAACTTATAATATGTATGCTATGACAGCAGCACATAAAACTTTACCTATGAATACTATGGTAAAAGTTAATAATCTTGAAAATGGAAAATCAACAGTTGTTAGAATTAATGATAGAGGACCTTTTGTAACTGGAAGAATTATTGATTTATCAAATAAAGCTGCGCATGCAGTTGATATGGTAAAAAAAGGAACAGCAAGAGTGAAAATTACTGTCTTAGGTTTTCATGGTAAAGTTGCGCAAACAAAATCTGAGAAAAATGAAACTATGTCTGTTGGAAAATATTTTGTACAAGTTGGGGCATTTAGAAATCTTTCTGGTGCAAAAATAACAAAAAGAAAATTTGAAAATATTATTGGAAATAATTATACTGTAGTAATAAAAGATGGGTATTATGATAATGCACCTATAAATAGAGTTTGGGTAAGTGGTTTTAGAAGTGAAGAGGAAGCCATTGATTTTAAAACAAAACTTGGAATTAGTGGTGCTATGATTATTGCACAATAGGGAGAAAATATGGTTGAGTTAAGTAGAAAAACAAAAGAAACTGATATAAAGTGTAAACTTAATATTAATGGAAGTGGTATAAATAAAATAGAAACTGGTATTGGTTTTTTTGATCATATGTTAGAAGCACTTAGTAAACATAGTGGAATTGATATAGAATTGAGTTGCAAGGGTGATTTGCATATTGATTACCACCATAGTGTTGAAGATTGTGGTATTGTATTGGGAAAAGCTTTAAAAGAAGCAATTTTTCCAATACAAGCAGTTGAAAGATATGGAAATGCAACTGTTGTTATGGATGAAGCAGCTGTTTCATGTGCTCTTGATTTAAGTAATAGACCTTTTTTGGTATATGATGTAAACTTAAGTGAAAAAGTAGGTGAGTTTGATGTAGAACTTGTAGAAGAGTTTTTTCATGCATTTGTTATGAATGCAGGACTTACTTGTCATATAATTTATGAAAGAGGAAAAAATAAACACCATATTCTAGAAGCAGCATTTAAAGCCGTTGCAGTTGCTCTTAGACGTGCCATGGTTAAAAATGAAAAGATTGGTATTCCTAGTACTAAAGGTGTTTTATGATTGAACTACTTGTTTTAGATGTTGATGGAACATTAACTGATGGTAAAATAACTTACACAAATAGTGGTGATGAGTTGAAATCTTTTGATGTGGCTGATGGCTTAGCTATTGCAACATGGAGTAAAAAACTAGGGAAAAAAGTTGCTATAATTACAGGAAGAACATCTAAAATAGTAGAAAAAAGAGCTTCTGATTTACAAATAGAGTATCTTTATCAAAAAGTTCATAATAAAGATGAAGTTTTAGAAGAAATTTTAAAAAAAGAAAATTTAGATTGGAGTCAAGTTGCTGCAATTGGTGATGATTTAAATGATTTTAAAATGTTAAAAAAAGTTGGTCTTTCATTTACTCCTTCTAATGGAACACATTATTTAAAAAATTTTGTTGATGTTATTTGCCAAAATAGTGGTGGTAATGGAGCTGTTAGAGAAATGATAGAGTATATAGTAAAAAGAGACAATATTGAGCAGGAGTTTATAAACTCATGGTTATAAAGGCATTTACATATATACTTTTAACTGTAGCAGTTGGGGTTTATTTTATTCCTATTGATAAAGTTAACAATAAATTAGATGAGAAAGATATTGCATTAGTAACTTTTAATGATTCAACTATGTACACTTTAAATGAACAAACAACAACAAAAATTGTAAATTCAAAAAGAGTTTCAAGATATAAAACAAAAGATATTATGTATGAGGGTGATTTTATATTAAAAGCAAATGACAAAAAAATAGAACACGCTACAGACTATATCAGTGCAAATGTAATAATTAAAAAGAATGATGATTTTACTTTTTTGGATGATGTAAAGTTTAGAAGAAATGATTTTATTTCTTTAGATACACAAGAACTTTACTATAATGATAAAACACAAATAGCAAAAAATAGTGTTCCTTTTAAAGGAACTTATTATAATCATAAAATTGATGGGAAAAATTTGTATTTAGATATGAAAAAAGAGATTATGAAAGCAAAAAATTCACACTTTGAAATAGAAACAACAAAATAATAAGGATCAAAATGAAATATTTATTTTTAACTTTTTTAGCTGCTTTAACATTAATGGCAAATGAAGGTAAATTAATAATAGATGCAAAAAAGTTTGAAGCAAACGATGCAAAAGGGATATCAATTTTTACAGGTAATGTAAAATTGAAAAAAGCAGAAGATAGATTGAATTCGGATAGGCTTGATGTATACATGTCTGCAAAGTCTTCAACTAAGAAGAGGTCTCCTTTAAAGTATATAGCAACAGGAAATGTGACTTTTGAAATTGTTTCTCAAGATAAACATTATGAGGGTAAAGGAGATAAAGTTATTTATTATCCAAGTAAGCAACAATATGAAATTATTGGAAATGGTTTTATTAAAGAAAAAATTGAAGATAGAAAAATTTATGGAAATAAGATTTATATCAATCAAATAACAGGCGAAGCAAAAGTTAGTGGAACAGATAATAAACCTGTTAGATTTATTATTAATATTGAAGATAAAAAAGAGAAAAAGGCTGATAAATAATGAAAATAGTTGAAGCAACATTTTTAACTTCGGCACAAAGTATAAATGATTCACCAACTCCTAATATGGCAGAAGTTGCTTTTCTAGGAAGAAGTAATGTAGGTAAATCATCTTTATTAAATACATTAACAAATAGAAAAGGTTTAGCTAAATCATCTTCAACACCAGGAAAAACTCAGCTTATTAACTATTTTGATATTAAGTTTAAAACACAAAGTGAGGAGTTACCTTATCTTTTTGCAAGATTTGTTGATTTACCAGGTTTTGGTTATGCAAAAGTATCAAAAGGCTTGAAAAAAGATTGGAATAAAAACTTAACTGGTTATTTAGAAGAGAGACCTTGTTTACAAGTTTTTGTTCATTTGATTGATTCAAGACATACAACATTGGATATTGATAAAAATGTAGATGAATTTTTAGATCTTATAAAAAGAGGGGATCAAAAAATCATTCATGCATTTACAAAAACAGATAAACTAAAACAGAATGATTTAGCAAAATTAAAAAGAGCATATCCTGAGGGTATTTTTATCTCTAATTTGAAAAAAAGAGGGATGATGGATCTTCAAGATGCAATCACGGAGCATTTATTTGGAAATCAAATTTTTTAAACCAACAGTTAAACATATTAAGCAAATGCAAGAGCTTGTAAAACCAGAAGTTGAAAGTGGTAATATTTTACTAAGAACAGAAGATGAAATGGCAAATACAATTAGGTCATATACTGTTGTTAGTGTTAATGATAAACTAGCTGGATTCACTGCTTTACATATTCATTCTTATAGATTAGCAGAAGTTAGAAGTCTAATTGTTTCAAAAGATTTCAGAGGCTTAAAACTAGGTAAAAAGCTTGTTGAAGCTTGTATAAGTGAGGGTAAAAAATATGATTTAGAACAAATTTTATCTTTAACTTATGAAGAAGGCTTTTTTGAAAGTTTGGGTTTTAAAAAAATAGAAAAAGAGAATATTCCAGAGCACAAAATTTGGGCTGATTGTATTAGATGTAAACATTTCCCAATTTGTGAGGAAATAGCTATGGTTTATGACTTATAGTTATTTTTAATCAATCCACCATAGTCTTGCAAATAATCCAAAAGTTGAAGTATATCCTACTTCACTAAATTTCAAATTTTTATTTTTATCATAAATTAGTGTTGTAGGAAAGGCTTTAATATTGAATTTTCTTGAAAAGTATCCATCTGTATCATCAACTACTTTAAAGCTTAATTCGTTATTTTTCAAGTATTGTTTTATATTTTCTTTATTTCCTGATTGTACTGCTATAGTTAAAACTTCATAATCTTTTGAAAGTCTTTGTATATTTGGTGCTTCTATTTTGCAAGTAGGACACCATGTCGCCCAAAAATGAATAATAAGTGGTTTATCCTTAGGTATATTATAAGTTTGCTTATTTAATAGTTTAAAACTCTTTATAGAGAGTTTTTCTTTATTTAACTCAAGAGATCTATAATAACTAACAATATTTAATATAATTGTTAAAGAAACAATAAAAAATATTATCTCTTTTACATACTTTTTTAATTTTTCTTTCATCTATTTTCCTTAAAAATCTAATAATTGTGTTTTAATTATTAGATTTTAGCAGTTCTTTGTAAAGTTAGTGTTTATTAAAGAAGTTTTTTCATATGGTTTTTAATAATTACTGGAACAAAAAACATTGATACTATATATGAAATTAAAGTCCCACCAATAAGTGCAACTCCTAAACCTCCAAAAACAGCATCACTTGCAAGTAGGGATGAAGCAAATACCATAGTTAATACTGTAAGAATAATAGGTTTTGATCTTGTTGCTGTTGCTTTTGCAATAGCTTTATTTATAGGCATTCCTTGCTCTAATATTAACTGTTTAGAAAAGTCAATTATTAGTGTTGAGTTTCTTGAATTTATTCCTATTAATCCAATAAAACCAATTAATGATGTTGCAGTTAAATAAAAAGTATTTTGAGTAAATATATCCATAACAATATGTGCTAAAATAACTCCAATTATAGATATAAAACTTGCAAGTATAATACCTCCTGAAATAGCATAACTTTTATAATAAACAACCATCAAAAAGAATATTAAAATAAGTGCAATAATAAATGCTGCTCCCAAGTCTTTGAAAGTATCAAGGGTTACTTTAAGTTCTCCATCAAAAACTAAATCAAATTTTTCATTTGTATTTTTATCAATAAAAGATAGATTTAACATATCTGTTTTTATTACTTTATAATCACTACTTAATTGTTCTATCATTTGTGTTCTAGCTTCTAATAAAGGATAAATTTGACTGTCTTTATTTGTCTCTGCTATTACATTTATCATCTTTTTTAAATTTTTAGATGTTAATTCTGGCTCTTTAACACTTTCTTTTACCCTTACAAGTTCTGAGACACTAATCATTTGATTGTATTGATTTTTTAATTTTAAATTTTTTAATCTATTTTTTAATGATTGTTCTGTTTTTTCATTTATAAGTCTTGTATCATCTAATCTTAGAAAAATTGGTATTTGATTTTGTGCATGACTATCATTTACTACTGAAATTGGCATTCCTTCGTATGCAAGATAAATTATTTGTTTAATTTGTTCTAGGTTAATACCACTTTTTTTAATTTTTTCATTTTCTAAAATTAACTCATATTTTGCATAATCTTTACTTACCATTACATCTATATCTACAAGGGTTTTTTGTGCATTAAAAATCTTTGCAATTTTGTAAGCAAACTCTCTTTGTGTATTGAAATTTTCTCCTCCATAGATTTCTGCAACTATAGAAGCAAGAACAGGTGGTCCAGCAGGAAGTTCTATAAATTTTATATTTGCATTATACATATTGCATTTTTCTTTTATAATGGGTCGTAATTTTGAAACTAAATTAAAACTTGAAATATCTCTATTTGATTCTCTTTTTATATTCACCATCATTTCTGCTTGCCATTGTTTATCTTTTAAGGCACTTTGTTTAACAAGTGCAGCAAAATCTAAAGGTTGTCCCTCACTTATAAAAACAGATATATTTGTGACTATATCATTTTCTTGTAATTTTCTTGCAATACAATCAGTCACTTCTTTTGTATATTTTTTACTATATCCATCTTTTAAATCAACATATACAGAAAATGTATCAGAATCTTTGCTTGGAAGCATTTTTGCTTTTATGATTTTTGTTGGAAAGGTTGATACACTTAATAAGAATAATATTAAAGTAATCGCATAAACTAACATTGATTTAGATTTTGATTCTAAAATTTGATAAATAAAGTTTTCTAATTTAATCATCTAAAATCCTATAGAAATTTTTTTATTAAATATGGTGTAAATGAATAAGCAATAACAAGAGAAACAATAAGTGCAATTGGTACAAAAACAGGAAGTGGATTCATAAATTGTCCCATCATGTCACCTACAAAGAACATAGGTAGAAAAGTCATTATGATAGCTATTGTTGCAATATTTGTAGCATTTCCTATCTCATTTGTTGCATTAATAGAAATAATTGTAATATCAGCGTTTGGACTCTCTTTTCTATGTCTATGTATATTTTCAATAACAATTATTGCTGCATCAACTAGCATTCCAAGAGATACAATTAATGCAAATAGTGTAATCCTATTTATTGTTTCATCAAGTAAAAAACCTATAAATAATGTTAATGATAAAATCATAGGAACAGTAAGCGATACAATCATAGCTTCTTTAAATCCAAGTGTAAAAATAAGTAAAATGGCAATAATTACTATAGAAATCAAAAGGTTTTTTACAAGGGAATTTACTGCATTATTTGCAGTATATCCATCATCTCGTGTAATTGTATATTTGATATTTTTATCTAAAAGTTCTTGTTTCATATCTTGCATAAAAGAAAAAATATTTTTATTTATATCAACAGAATTTGTACCTTTTAGTTTTGAAATCATCATTGTAACTTGTGCAGTTTCTTCTATTTTATTATTGATATTTTTTGTGTATAAGTAAGCTTCTTTATTGTTTTGTATGTCATATGATTTTTCTACTTTTGCAATATCTTTTAGATAAACTGCTGAACCATTTTTATAGCTTATTATTAAATTTTGTATATCTTTTTTTGATTCAATTGCTTGTTTTATTCCAAAAACTATTAATTTATTCTCTTTTGTATTACCTTGGATATTAGGAGTATTATAAGCTAAAGTTTGTACACTTTTAACTACTTCATTTAATGAAATTTTATATTGTGATATTTTGTTTGAATCTATTAAAATATTATATTGTTCTTTTTTCTCACCTTTTAATTCTATAAGTGCAACATTATCTATTTGGTTGATTTTTTTAGTTAATTTATCTATTTCTTTAAATATCTCAGTTTGAGAAATTAGATTCTTTCCCTTGTCTTTTTTTGAATAAAAAGCAATTGTAGCTATAGGAATATCGGTATCTATATCCATGGTTTTGACAATAGGTGTTAGGGCTTTTTTAGGCATTAAATCCATATTTCTCATAACTTGATCATATAGTTTTAAGTTTGAACTTTCTTTATCTTCTCCAATGAAATATTGAACCTGGACAATTCCTACTGAATCTTTTGCAAATGAGTAAATATGTTCTATTCCTTTTATTTCTCTTAATTTTTTTTCTAATGGATCAATTATTACTTTTTGAATTTCACTTGGTTTTGCTCCTGGAAGTCCTACTATAACTGCACCACCACTTACTTTTATTTGTGGATTTTCTTCTCTTGGCATAATAATTAGTGAAATATAGCCTAAAACAAGTATTAAAAATATTGTAATAGCAGTTAAAGGGTGATTTATAAAACTAAGGGATAGTTTACCTGCAATATTTAAATTTGGATTGATATGTTTTGAAAAATCATTATTTTTCATTTTTAATCCTGTTTGTTTTAATTACTAGTTTTGCATACATACCTGGATATATTACTTGTTCTTTTTTGTCAAAAGAGATTTTTATTATAAATGAGTGTGATGTATTATCAACACTAGGAATAATTGCATCAATTATTCCAGTTGTTTCAAAGTTAATTGAAGGGAAAATAATTTCTACTTTTTGAGATTTTTTTATATTTATTAAATCACTTTCATTTATTGAAGTTTTTATTTTCAGATTTTCTAAATCTGTAAGTACTAGTGCTATAGCACCTGGCATAGCCATTTCACCCTCTTTGATGCTTTTTTTTATAACCATTGAATCATTTGATGCTTTTACATTTAAATAGTTGTATTCATTGTTTATTTGAGTAAGTTTTGCTTTTGCTATTGATACAAGATTTTTTAAATTTAAAAGATTCAATTCCAGTTGTTCCAAATCATATTTTGCAATTAAATCATCTTTATACAATCTTTTATATCTTTTATAATTTAATTTTATATTAGCAAGTTTATTTTCTAAAATAGCAAGATTAGATTTTGCTTCATTTTTTAAAGAGTCTAATTTTGAAGAATCAATTTTATATAAAATTTGATTTTTTTTAACAAATGAACCTTCTTGTATAAATACTTTTTTTATATAGCCAAAGTGCCTACTTGTAACGATTTTTTCATTATTTGATATTACTGTACCTGATGTTTCTATATCTTTTGCATAAGATGAGATAAATAATAAGATAATCAATAAAACTTTTATCATTTTAATCCTTCAAAATTTATATTAATGATTTTTGCAATTTTTGCAATAGCTAAGGCTTTGGCAAATTTTGCTTGTATTAATTGTGCTTTTGCTTGTTCGTATTTAGCTTTTTGTTCAAGTAAATTTGTCATTGATATTAGGTGGTTTTTATACATTTTTTCTGATTGTTTAAAAATTAAATTAGTAAGATTTAAAAATTGTTTTTTTTCTTTTTGAATTACTTTTTTAGATTTTAGATTTTCAAGAGCATTTGATAACTCTAATTTTATATAATCCTTTTGTTTTTCATAGTTTATTGAAGCTTTATGATGTAGTATTCTATTCTTTTGATAATTTGCATCTCTTGTATTATCAAAAAGTGTATATTTTACAGCAATTACAGCATTATAGTAATCTTTTTCATCTGAAAAATTCACTCTATTATCATTATATCCATATTCTAAGTGAGAATAAATTTGTGGATAATATGAACTTTTTGCAATATCTATATTTTTTTTACTAATTTGTTTATATAACTTCATTGCTTTTAGTTCATCTTTTTGATTTAAAGCTTTTGTTAAAAGTGCATTTTTATTTAAAAAATCTAAATTAAAACTTTTAAATGATTTTACATCACTTATTTTATCATTTGAACTTAAAAATCTAAGGTATGCTAAGTTAAAATTTAAACTCTTTTTTGCTTCTGATAATTTTGCATTTATTTCATATATATAAGCTTTTGCTTGTTTAACATCAATTGATGTTATTAAACCTTCTTTATAAAAAGCTTGAGCTCTTTTAAATACTTGAGTAATTGTATATTTTGATTCTTTTAATGCTTTAATATACTCTTTTGCAACTACTGTACTATTGTAAGCTTTAAAGACTTCAAGTGATAATTCAGTTTTATTCATATTATATTTTAATTTATTAATTTTTTTTTCAAGTTTTAATATATCTTTTTGTGTTTTTATCTTGTAACCTGTAAACAAAGGTATATCGTATGTAAGCTTTGTATTTATGTTTGTTCTGCTTGAGGGATAATTCAAGTCTTTTGGTTGAGTATTTATAGGTTCATTCATTTGAGCAAATCCAAAATCTTTAAAAGTTGCTTCTCTTGAAGATAATTTTGAATTAAATACATAACCTGAATGATTAGTTCTATTTGTTTCATTTATGATTGATAGTTTTCCAAAACTTAGTGCTTCAAGCTTTTTAACATTTAATTCACTAAGATCAATATTTAATTTAGAAGTTTTTAAATCTTTATTATTTTTTAGAGTATAAGACAATAACTCATTGAAATTTACAGTTTGTGCAAAAGAAAAAGAAACAAGAAAAAAATATAAGCTTAGTTTATACATTAGTACTCCACATATTTATAATATGGCATATTATAATGCATAAAGATAAAAACAAATGTTAAAAAAAGCAATTAATAGTATAAAAATTAATTATATTATCAAGCCTTATATTTATAATAAAATATTATTATTTAAAGGATTGTGCAAGATTTCCTATAATTAAAAACCATCCATCAATTACAATAAAGAAAATAAGTTTAATAGGCAAGGATATCATAACAGGTGGAAGCATCATCATACCAAGACTCATTAAAATAGAAGATACAATAATATCAATAACTAAAAAGGGTAAAAATATTAGAAATCCTATTTCAAAAGCAGTTCTTAGTTCACTTACAATAAATGCAGGCATTAGCAAAGTTAAAGGTACTTCATCTATATTTTTAGGATTTTCTTCTTTTTTTATTCTATAAAATAAAGCAAGGTCAGTTTCTCTTGTATTTTTAATCATAAACTCTTTAAAGGGTTTAACACCTTTTTCAAAAGCTACCTCATATCCTATTTGTTCATCCATATAAGGCACAATTGCATCTTCCCAAGATTTTTTTGCATAAGGTTCCATAATAAAAAAAGTCAATATTAAAGCCATTGATACAATAACTTGAGATGGAGGAGTTTGCTGTAATCCTAAAGCTTGTTTTAGAAGTGAAAATACTATTAAAAATCTCGTAAAACTTGTTACCATTAATAGTAAACTTGGTGCAAGTACTAATAATGCTAGTATGATTGCTATATTGATTGTTTTTACAAATTGTGCTGGTTCTTCAAGTGCTGCAACAGATAAATTTACAATTGGTGGTGAATCTGCTGCAAAAATAAGTGATGTAAAAAGCAATAAACTAACTAGTATTTTCAAATCAAATCCTCTTTTTTTCTGTGCGAAATAATAACTAAAAAAGCATTAAATGCCTATTTTTTAATATATCCCAAATCATATAATTTATCATATATTTTACTAACCATTGGCCCAGCAGCTGAACCACCATGTCCTCCATGTTCAATAAGTGCGACTACTGCATATTGAGGATTTTCATATGGTCCATAAGTATTAAGCCATGCATGTGAACGATGATAATACTCTAATTCACTCTCTTTCATTCTTTTCTTTTCTGATTGTGGAATAGAAATAACTTGTGCTGTTCCTGTTTTAGCAGCAATTGTTACTTTTGATCTTATATGTCTTTGTGCTGTACCAAATCTTTTATTTGCTACATCATACATACCTTGTCGAATAATTTTAAGATATTCAGGATCTGTTTGAACTTTTTTTGGTTCTTCATGATTGTCTTTATAAAAATGTGGTCTTGGTAGTTTACCTGTGGCTAAAAAAGCCGTATATCTAGCAACTTGCATTGGAGTTACTAATGTATAACCTTGACCTATTGAAGTAATTACTGTTTCACCTATATACCAAGGTTGATTATATTTTTCTCTTTTCCAATTCTTGTTTGGATTAACCCCTATAAATTCATTTATTTGATCAATCCCTGTTTCTTGACCAAATCCATATTTTTCTAAAGTTTTAGAGATTTTATTTATTCCAACTTTTAAGCTAGCTTTATAAAAGAAATCATCACAACTTTCTCTAAGTGCTTTTCTAAATCCAGTTCTTCCATGACCTCTTTGTTTCCAACACCTAAACTTTCTATTTCCTATTTGTAACTCACCATTACAATAGACAGAATAGCTTGGAGAAATACCATGTTCAAGTAATGCTAAAGCTACGCCCATTTTATGAACGGAACCTGGAGGATATAAACCATTTACTAATTTATTTGTAAAAGGGTGGTCAAAACTATTTCTCATTTTATCCCAATCTTTTTGAGAAATACCTCCTACAAAAATATTATTATCAAACTCAGGAAAAGATGCAGCAGCTAAAAGTTCGCCATTATTTACATCAATAACTATTACTGCACCACTTTTATGTGTAAATATTTTTTGAATATATTTTTGAAGTTTTATATCAATTGTAAGTTTTAAATTATTATCTTCATTTGGTTTTTTCTCTTTTAATACTTCAAGCTCTTTATTTAAGGCATTTACTTTAATATCTTTATATCCTAATGTACCTTGTAGTTTTTCATTATAATATTTTTCTAAACCATTTTTCCCAACAATACCACTATATTTTGAAAGTTCATTATTATTCATATTTTCTCTTGAAGCCTTACCAACATATCCTATAATGTGTGAAGCAGCATTATGAAATGGATAGTACCTTTTTACAGATGGTTCAACTTTTATATCTTCTATTGAGTTAAATAGAGTAAATTTTGAGAAAAAATCATCATAGGCTATATAATCTATTAAGTTTACATAATCATGTTTATATGGAGAATCTAGTTTTTTATATCTTTTTAATAATTTCTCTTCTTCATATTCAGGGAAGTGTTTTGCAATAATTTTTACAATATTATGTAATTTTTGTTTGTTTTTATATGACTTAAGGTGAGGTTTTACTGTGATTGAAAATCCTAAGTTATTTATAGCTAATGGTATGCCATTTCTATCTTCTATTAATCCTCTTGATGGTGCTTGGTATACTCTTTTTATATAGTTTTGCTTTGATAACTCTTCATAATAAGTATTTGATTTAATACTTAAAAAATAAACCCTTGATAATAAAACTATCATAAGAATACCAATAAATAGTAAAATAAAATTTAATCTTTTCATATCATTAATCCAACAACTATAAAATCAATTACAATATTAATAAAAATAGTAAAAAAAAGTTCATATGAATATGTATTATTCATAATGTATAAAATAGTAAAACCAAAATAAAATACTAATATATAAATATAATCATTAAGTTGTGAAAAAGATACTACTCTTTTTATGTATGATGCAATAAATGCATATACAAAAAAACTTAATAAAAGTAAACTAAAAGGTTTAAATCCATTATTTAACTCCAAAAATAACATTGCTAGTATTAAGAAAAAAGCGCTGTAATAATATTCTCTTTTTATGATATGCATAAAAGTTAAAAATAAAACACCTACTAAAAATATTGGATTAAAATAAATTGATGAAATAAAGTTTACTATAATAGTAAAAAAAAATACAAAAACAACTGTTAAAATATTATCAAAAATGTTTCTTTTCATTTGGCCATATTACTTCTTTTATTGATGGTCGATTATATTATAATAACTCTTATACTTATATCAATAAAAGATTTATTTTTCATTATTGTCTTTATTTTTCTTTGTTAAGTCATAAATAAAGCTAAATATCTCAGCAACAGCTTTATACATACTAGCTGGAATCTCTTTATCTATGTCTAACTTTGAAAGAAGTTCTATTAAATCTTCATCTTTTTTTATTGGGAGTTCATTCTCTTTTGCAATTTTTATAATATTTTTTGCAACTTGTTCTTGACCTTTTGCTATAAGTTTTGGTGCACTATCTTTTTCTAAATCATATTTAAGTGCTGCTGCTTTTTGAATTTTTTGTTTTTCCATATTATGCTCTTATATTTAGTCCCATTTGGAGATCACTATTTTTCTGAGAATATATATTTTGTGTTGTTTCTTGCTCTTTTTTTCTTTTTTCTAAATCAATTAGTTTTATATCTATTGGAATTAAACCAACACTATTTAGTGATTGTTTTAATTTTGTCAAGTGTTCTCTTAAAAGTTTTTTGAAAACATCTCTAGATGCAAAGATTGTTAAATCAATTTTATTTTTTTCATATAAAGCAAGAAGTAGCTGTACTTGCCCAAAATCTTTAAGTGTTAAATTAATCTCGCAGTAAAATTTTTTTTCATTAATCTTTTTCATACTTATTGAACCATCTTCTAACATATCCCATAAAAAAGGCAAATAAACATAGTTTGAATTTGAACTTAAAGATAAAAGTTGATAATAATCAACTTGAAAAAGTAATTTTTCTATATTTTTTGAAGCTTCTGTAAGAGATTTTGCTTCTGAAGACTTTGAAGCAAGTTCTTCTTGCATTTGTAAAAGTATACTTTTCATGTCATTTTGAATTGTACTATTGTCATTTTTGTTATTTTGTAAACTTGTTGCTGTTAGAATACCTTCTTTTAATGCATTTTCAATTTTATCAACAGATTTTAATATTTCATTTTGTAAAAATGAAGAGTTTGGATTAGCTGAAGCATTTGAGATTGTTTCTTTTAAGTTTAACAAAAGACTATTTATATTTGATGAAAAATTGCTTTGAAAAGTTGATAAACTATTATTTTGTGATTGAAGTAGTTTAAAATCAGCTGGTAACTCTAAATTATCAAAAAGATTTTGCATATTCAAAAGTTTATCGATTGTTTGAACTAAAACCTTTGATTGTATAGTATTGTTTTGTAAAAGCTCATTTTTCAATAAATTTAAATTTTCTTTTATTTGGTTTAGTACACTAGCTTTTTCATTTGTTGTTATTTGATTATTTTGAATTTTATTTTCAATTGAAACAATATCATCACTTAAATTTTTTAATTGATTTACTAAATTTGTAACATTTGTATTTAAAATAGAGCTATTTTTCATCTCCGTACTAGTTAGAAATTGGTTTAGAAGTGCTTTAGGTTCTAAGGTATTATTATTTAAAAAAATATCTTTTTGCGTTAAAATATTATCAATTTGTCTTAATAGTTTTTGTGGTTCAATATCTTTATTTGTTAATAATTCATTTTTTAATTGAAATAAAATATCTTTGACTTGACTTGTTATTTGTTGTTTTTGTTCATTTAAACTTTGAAGGTTTAAATTATTTAAATTTGAACTTTGTAAAGCCTGTGTTAATTTATTTGATATTTCTTGAAGATTTGTATTTTTAATACTACTACTACTTTGAAAATCTAAAGAAGAGAGTATATTTGATAAACTACTTTTTATTTCTTGTTGATTAAAGTCCATGTTTTGTAAACTACTTAAATTTCTTAATACATTAACTGACTCTAAACTTTTCATTTGAGAAAGTTCAGTCTTTAGAATTGATATTAAATCTTTGATATTTTGTGTATTTGAACTATTTTGAAGTTTTGATTCAATTAGTTGAGCATCAATATTTATGCTTTTTAATTGATTTGTTAAATTATTTAGATTTTGTACATTTTTGTCGCTTAGATTTTTTGAAACCTCTTGTAGTAAATTTATCATTGATTTAATATCAGCTTGCATAGAGCTTGCTGTTTGATTAGGGCTTGTAGTTAATTTTGAAATAATTTCATTTATTTGTTTTGATTGAGGTGTATCTAGGGTTTTTATAATATTTTTTATTTGATTTAATAATTCTAATAGTTTTGGTGGTAAACTTGAACTGTTTGCTTTTTCTAGCATTTTTGATTCTAAAAAAATACCTGATTTTGAAAGTAATTCTTTTAAGTTGTTCTCATCTAAATTATCTATTTGAGTTAAAAATGATTCAAGCATAGGCTTGTATTTACTAAAAAAGGGCTCATTTGCTAGTTGTGATAATAGTGTTTTTAAAGTATTTGTAAAATTTCCTAGGTCTTTAAATAGTGTAGAATTTTTAAGTATATTTTGAATAGTTTCATTATTTTTATTTCCACTTTTTATATCTTCAAATAGATTTTTTAATACATCTTGAATAGATGAATTATTTTTCATCATACTATTTAGTGCTTTTGAATCAGCTTCTTTTAGCACATCTTTTAGTACCTTATTATCTTGATTTGGTAAAAGAATATTTAAAAGTGAATTATTTCCAACTAACATAAAATAAAGTATATCATAAATCTTTAACTTTTCTCAAATTGACTTATACAATTTGTTTTTGTAAAATGATTTATCTGTTTATAAAGGTTTAAACTTATGGAATATGATGTAGTAGTAAGTATTGATGGTTTTGAAGATGAAAAAGGATTTGTTCTTGAAAAAGTTGATGATTTTTTTTCAATTATAAAAGGTGTAGAAACTGAAGCTACATTAAGACTTATGAGTTTTGGCGCTTTAAAATCTTTAAATTTTGAATTACCAGATGAGTTTAAACAAAAATTAGAAATAACAGCTATTGAAGAGATATCTATTTATTATATTTTTGTATTACAAACACAAAATAATGATAATGGTTTAAATACTTTTGCTCCAATAATTACAAATGATAAAACGAAAAAAATGGGACAAATTCATCTTGATTTAAAAGAGTTGGGATTAGATGGCTTAAATGACTTGATACCAAGTTTTTAATATATTGCAATTTGTAATAATTTATATAGTATAAAAAAACTTTTGGTATAATCTTTTTAAAATTAGTAAAAGGATTATAATGCAAGATATAACTATTTGGCACAATCCAAGATGTAAAAAATCAAGAGATGCATTAAAACTACTTGAAGAGAAAAACTTAGATATTAAAATAGTAAAATATTTAGAACAAACACCAAATGAACAAGAGATAAAAGATGTTCTTTTAATGTTGGGAATTGCTGCAAAAGATCTTATTCGAACAAAAGAGGCTATTTATAAAGAGCTTGATTTGAAAAATGTAATAAATGAAGAAGAGCTTATTAAAGCAATGGTAAATAATCCAAAACTTATAGAAAGACCTGTTGTTATAAAAGATGGAGATGCTGTAATTGCAAGACCTAAAGAAAATATACAAAAGTTGTTTATGTAATGCATGAAAAACAAGAAAGAATCAAATATATAAGAGTTTTAGAGAAGTTTTTTACTAGAACACTATCTTTACTTAGGTTAGATGATTTTAATACACAGTTATTTATACAAAGAACTAAAAAAAATTTTGAGGACTTAAATAGGGTGAAATCGGTTGATTTACATTCAAACTACTTGACTGAACTTAAAGATTTTATTAATAAAACAATGAGTTATATAAATAATCCAATAGATGATTTTCAAGAACAAAGATCAACCTTATTAAAAGATGCCAATTTGCTTCAAAAAGAGAAAAATAAAAAAAACTATAAAAAACAGAAGCATAAAAAATCAAAATTTGATGATGGATATTAATGGAAGAGCCAAAAAGTTTTAAATTATCAGGGGTAATAAAAAAAGTATTTTACAAAAATGATGAAACAAAATTTATATCAGCAGTTTTAGAAAACAATCAAAGAATTTGTGGTGTTTATTTTGACACTGATATTGAAAAAATTGTGGGAGAAGAGATAGTTCTTACTGGTAATTGGGTAACTCATAAAAAATATGGTGTTCAATTTATCTTTGATACTTTAGAAATAAAAGAAGCTGAACTTTATTTTTTTTTAACAAAGATTGTAAAAGGAATAGGGCAGAAGTTTGCAAAAGAGTTATTAGAAGAATATACAGAAGAAGAGTTAATAAAAGTTTTAAATGAAACTCCAGAAAAGCTTTTAAAGTTTAAAGGTATAAAAGAAAAAAAATTAGAAAAGATAGTATCATCTTGGCAAAAATTTCAACACTTAAGAGAGCTTGGAAGCTTTCTTTCTAAGTATGGTGTTAGCTCAAGTTTAATTACTAAAATATACTCAAATTTTGGCGAAATTGAAGACTTGATTGATAAGATTAAAGAAAATCCATATATATTGATAAATATTAAGGGAATAGGTTTTAAAAAAGCTGATGAAATAGCTAAGTCTTTAGGAATTGATGAACGTTCAGAATTTAGAATAATGGCTTGTTTAAATTATACATTAAAAGAGTTTTGTGATAATAATGGAAACTCTTCAATTGATAAATATCATTTATACAAGCTTTTAGATGAATCTTTGGGTTTTAACAATGAAGAAATGCTTTATGAAAATAGTATTGTTCAAATGCTTGCAAATGAAGAGTTATTTACTACAAAAGAGAATAGAGTTGCTATTTCAATGTTGTATAGAGCAGAAAAAAAGATTTTAGAATTTTTTAAAAGACGAAAAGACGAAAGACATTTAAAAAATATAGTATCTAATATAGATGATTATTTAGAAAAAAAAGAAAAAACCTTAGGATTTAATTTAAGTCCTGAACAAAAAAAAGCAGTTAAACTTATAAATGAAGGTCAAAATACACTTTTTTTAATAGGTTATGCAGGAACAGGAAAATCTACTTCAAGTAGAGCTATTTTAGAATTATTAGAAGAAATAGTTGGATATGATGATATTATTACAATTGCACTAAGTGGAATTGCAAGTCAAAGAATTTCTGATACTACAGGATATGAAAGTTGTACCATTCAATCACTTTTAGTAAAACATAAAGAGAAAGATTTTTTTCCATATAAAGTTGTTTTATTAGATGAAGCCTCAATGGTTAATTCTGTAACATTTTATCAAATAGTTTCAAAAATTAGTGATGATACAATCTTTATAATTGTAGGTGATGATGGACAATTGCCTGCTATTGGTGCTGGAAATATCCTTTCAGATGCAATTAATTATAATCTTGCCTCAATTTGTAAACTAACAAAGATTTATAGACAAAATGAAAATCAAGCAATCGCAGTTATTGCAAATGATATAAGACAAGGGAAAGTGCCAAGTTATAAAGAAAATTATGAAGATTTTAAATTTATTGATGTATCTATTGATAATTATTATGCAACTAAGAATTCTGTTTCTTCTAATGATTTTGCTTCAATAAGAGTTCAAAATTCAGATATGATATTAAATAATATTTTGAATATATCTGCAAGTTATATTGAAAGATTTTATAGATTAATTAAAAATAAAGATATTTCAAAAGCATTAACTCTTTTTCAAGTTATTACACCTATGAAAAATGGAACCTTAGGTGTTGAAAATCTAAATATGCAACTTCAAAAATTATTTAATAGTTCAAGAGAACAGTCTGTAAAAACAAGACTTTATGAATATAAACTAAGTGATAAGGTAATTCATATAAAAAATGAGAATATGAAATGTCAAACCATGAGTATGTATAAATCTAATTCTCAAGACTTTTTAGAAAGAAGAGTTTTTAATGGTCAATTAGGCTTGATTATTAAACTTGATTTTGATGAAAAAAAATGTATTGTTTTATATCCAAATGATGATATGGTAGTTTTTTATGATATGGATGATTTAAGCTCATTGTTGTCTTTAGCATACTGCTTAACTATACATAAAACCCAAGGAATGGAGTATGATAATGCTTTGATTCCTATGAGTTTTTCTCACTACATTATGCATAATACAAAGCTTTTATATACAGCAATTACAAGAGCAAAAAGTATGTGTTATATTGTAGGAGAAGATGATGCCTTTAAAGGGGCTTGTAAAAGAATAGAAACCACAATAAGAGAATCAGTTATAAATGATTTAATGCAAACTACAATTTAACGTAACTAAAAGCAACTTTTCTGTAATATATATTGAAAATTTTTAGAGGAATATATTATATGATAACTTGGATGCAAAGACATAAAAAGTGGCTAGTTAGTACTATTTGGATTAGTACAATAGCTTTTGTTGGTGCTGGATTTGTAGGATGGGGAAGCTATGATTTTGGTAAAAAAAGTGGAGCAGTCGCTGTAGTTGGTGATAGAGAAATTACAGTTAATGAATATCAAAGAGAATATTCTGCTTTATATGAACAATATTCAAAAATTTTTGGAGATAATTTCAGTAAAGAGATGGCAGAAAAGCTAAAACTAAAAGATTTAGCATATAAAATGTCTATTGAAAAAAATCTTATTTTGTCATATGCTGATGAACTAGGTTTAACAGTTACTGATGAAGATATTGCTAAAGAACTTTTAAAATATGAAGCATTTATAAAAAATGGAAAATTTGATAAAGATACTTATATAAAAGTTTTAAATAGAAATGGTACAACTGCAACTGAGTTTGAAGACTCTTTAAAAAGAAATACTTTACTTCAAAAAATTGAAAAACTTTTTGAGATTTCTGCGACTGATACAGAAATAAAACTTTTAAATCAACTTTTATTCTTAGAAGATAATGTTGATATTAAAATTTTAAATAAAGAAAATATTACTGTTTCATTAAATGAAGAAAAAATTAAAGAGTATTGGGGAAAAAATAAAGTAAATTATATGTCAGACAATTCGTATGATATAGATTATGCTATTGTTGATATAAAAAAAGGCAAACACTCTTTAGAAGATATGCAAAGTTATTATGAAAACTTTAAAACTGACTTTAGAAAAGAAAATGATAAAATAAAAAGTTTTGAAGAAGCAAAAGATGATATTCAATTTGCACTTGATCTAAAAGATACAAAAAAAGATGCTTTAAGAGAATACATAAAGTATAAAAAAAGTGAGAAAGATTTTACAAAAAATATAGTATTTTATGAAAATGAGTTACCATATGGTGAAAATAATACTATAATAAAAAAATCTAAAGCTGGTGATTTAAAAAAGCCATTTTTATATAATGATAAATTTATTATTGTAAAAGTTAATAAAAAAATCTTTCCAAAGCAGTTAAGTTTTGAACAAGCAAAACAAAATGTAACTCAAGATTTTATAAATAATGAAAAAACTTTAAAATTAAAAGCACTATCTAAGAAAGAGTTAGATAATTTTAAAGGTATAAATATAGGTTGGATTAATAGAACATCAGTTTCAAATTTAAATGGTTTAAACGAAATGGAAGCTTCACAATTTTTAAATAAGTTATTTGGAACAGATAGTAAAAAAGGTCAAATTGATTTAGGAAATAAAATTGTACTTTATAAGATAAATGATTCAAGATTTGCAAATTATGATAAAACACGAGATGAAAGTATCAAGCAAACTGTTGGAAATTTACAAAATACAGAGTTAATGAACAATCTAATCAAAAGACTTGAAAATAGATATGAAATTCAGTCTTCACTAAAGACAAAGGAATAGTAATTGAGTAATAAGACTCTTTTAGCCATAGATGTTGGTTCTACTAGTATAACAGCAGTAATAGCAAAGAATAACTTAGATGGCAAAATAAATATATTAGGTACGGGAACAAGTAAAAGTGAAGGTATAAATAAAGGGTCAATTACAAATATTGAAGTGGCTTCTAAAGCTATTAAAAATGCAGTTAATATAGCAAGAGGAAGTACATCAGAAGTAATTGACTCTTCTGCTATATCTATATCTGGTGCATATACAAAGGGTTTAAGAAGTTTAGGTTCAGTAAATGTTCCAAATGGGCTTATTACTGAAACTGAAATAAACCAAGTTATGCAAATGGCTTTATATAATGCAACTATTATTCCTGAATATGAAGTAGTACATGTATTACCAATATTTTTTAAAGTTGATGATTCAAAAGATGTTGAAAATCCTTTAAATATGAATGGTTCAAGACTTGAAGTTTCTGTTTATATTGTTACAGCTAAAAGAACAGCACTTACAAATGTTAAATCAGCGTTAAAACAAGCAGGAATTGAACTTACAAATTTTGTATTAGATGGATATGCAAGTGCCATATCACTTTTAGATGAACAACAAAATAAATTTGGAGCTACTGTTATTAATATAGGAGGCACAACAACTGAGTTTGTTTCTTATAAGGGTAGTTCAATAGTATTCAATGGATTTATACCTGTTGGTTCAAATCATATAACAAATGACTTATCTGTTATGTTACATACTCCTCCAAACGCAGCAGAAACATTAAAAATAAAATATGGTAATTTACTAAAATCAAACGAAAATGAAGATTTAACTATTAAGAAAGTCAAAATTCCAAGAATTGGAGATGAACAAAGTACATCTGAAGTTTCGTTAGATCATATTCAAACAATAATTCATGCAAGAGTAGAAGAAATTTTAGTACTTGTAAGAAATAAATTAAAACAAAGTGGAATACAAGAAAATATAGGTGCAGGTATTGTGATAACTGGTGGTATGAGTCAGTTGTCAGGAATAAAAGAACTTGCAACAAAAGTATTTGAAAATACTCCAATAAAAATTTCAAATCCAATTAATATTAAAAATGGATATATGAATTTTGATGATCCAACACTATCAACAACTGTTGGACTTCTTTTTTATGGTCTTGATGATAATAGAGCTTATGAATTAGATTCTAATAAGAAACTAATGAAAAGAGCTGTAAAGAAAGAAGAACTTACTATTCCTCCTATTCAAAAAGAGGAACCAGTAATAAAAGAAGAGAAGCTAAAAGAAAAAATCAATGAGACTTTAGAAAAAGAAGACAATACTAAACTTCCAACATTATCTAAAAAAGATAAAGGAAGAGGTATGTCTAGATTCTGGAGTAAAGTTTCGGAGTGGTTTTAATGGAAAACTTATTTAATGTGGATGATATTACAGTGGAAATGCCTAATCAAACAATCGGAGAAAATATAGCTAAGATTTCAGTAATTGGAGTTGGTGGAGGTGGTTGTAATATGATTAACCACATGATCCAAGAGGGAACTCATAAAATCGACTTAATTGCTGCAAATACAGATTTGCAAGTATTAAATATTTCAAGAGCACCTAAAAAAATACAGTTAGGAGTTAAGCTAACTAAAGGTTTAGGTGCTGGAATGAAACCAGAAGTTGGTAGAGATTCTGCCGTTGAGAGTTATGAAGATATTAAAAATGCTCTTAAGGGAACTGACATAATATTTATTGCAGCTGGTCTTGGTGGTGGAACTGGAACTGGTGCTGCTGCTATTATAGCAAAAGCAGCAAAAGAAGTGGGTGCTTTAACTGTTTCTGTTGTTACTAAACCTTTTACTTGGGAAGGTAAAAAAAGAGCAGGACTTGCAAATTTAGGTCTTGAAGAACTTAAAAAAGTTAGTGATTCAATAATTGTAGTTCCAAATGATAGATTACTTGACATTATAGATGAAAATGTTGGTATGAAAGATGCCTTTAAAATTATTGATAATATCTTGTATCAAGCAGTAAATGGAATGAGTGAGGTAATCTTAAATCCAGGAAACTCAGATATTAATACTGACTTTGCAGATGTTAAAACAATAATGCAACACAAGGGTATGGCTCTTATGGGTATTGGTAGAGCAAAAGGTGATGATGCAGCACTTAGAGCTTTAGAAGACGCTATTGACTCTCCTTTACTTGATAAAGTATCATTAAGTGGAGCAAAAGGTATTTTAATTCATTTTAATATTCATCCGCAGGTTTCGTTATTTGCTATTAATAATGTTATGGGTTCTATTCATGATAATATTGATTCTAATGCAGAGATTATATTTGGTACTACTACTGATAGTACACTTCAAACTGATGAAGTTAAAATTACAATTGTAGCAACAGGATTTGAATCTAAAAATGACACAGATGATGATTATGATAAAAACAGTGAAGGACAAGATAACTCAAACGCTAAGTTGTCTGTTAATGATGAAAATTACTTAGATATTCCGCCACTTATGAGAGAGTATGTAGTTCAATATCAAATATAAATGAAGAGTTAGCTACTCTTCAAATATAACTAAATCGTAAGAGCTTTTTTTAATTACTAAAGCTTTAGAGCTTGGAACAACTCCAAAATTATTTACTTCTTTTAATTTATTTTTATACATACTAACATCAGTTTCTAATTTTTCAATTTTTTTATTTAATCTTAAAATCAAATCAACTCCTGCTAGATTTATGCCTAATTCTCTTGTAAGTGTTAAAACATATTTTATATGATCTATATCTTTTTGAGAATAAAGTCTTATTTTTCCATTTGTACGAGAGGGTTTGATTAGTCCCTCTCTTTCATATTGTCTTAGAGTCTGCGGATGAATATTGAGTATTTGTGCAACCGCTGATATAAGGTAGACAGGTTCAGTGTATGCATTATTTTCCATTGCTTACTCCTTTGGTAATTTCTCTTTTAATAATTCAATCAAATCTTCATCAAGTTCTTGAACTTTTGGAAGTTTGATATTTGCTTTTAAGTGAAGATCACCTCTTTTACCTGTTTTTCTATTAAATACTCCAAGCTCTTTTACTCTAAATTTTTGATTTTGTTTTGTATTCTCAGGAATTTTTAGAGTAATAGTTTTATGTATTGTCTTAATCTCTATTTTTCCTCCAAATAGTGCTGTACTAAGTGGTATATCAAAAGATTTAGTTAAAGTATCTTCTTCTCTTTCATATTCAGGACTAGAAGCTACATTTATTTTTATTATTAAATCCCCTCTTTGAGAACCTAAGGCTTTTCCTTTACCTTTTGCTCTTATTTTTTGTCCATCTTTAATACCCTCTGGTATTTTTATATCAAAAGAGTCATTATTTAGTGAAATATGTTGTTTACCACCTAATATTGATGTATCAAATGCTATAGTAATTTGTGCATTCATATCCAAATCAGGTTCTTCATACCCACCAAATCCACTGTTGCTAAATCCACCTTGACCAAAGGCACTAGAGAAACCAGAAGCTCCTCCAAACCCACCTTGTTGTCCAAACATCTGTCTTAGAATTTCATCTAAATCAATTCCTGAACCTGCTTGACCTCTTGCAAAATCATGGAAGTTTTGACCTCCAAACATAGAATCACCAAATTGATCATATTGTTGCTTTTTTTCTTGGTCACTTAAAACCTCATATGCAGCATTAATCTCTTTGAATTTTTCTTCTGCTTTTGGGTCTTTATTCACGTCTGGATGATATTTTCTTGCTAATCTTCTGTAAGCTTTTTTTATTTCATCAACAGATGCATTTTCATTTGTTTCTAGTGTTTCATATAAACTTTTTGCCATTTATACTCCATTTATAATTGTTTATATTTTATATTATTATATCAAAAAAGTTGAGTCAATGTCAATCAACTTAAAGATAAAAGTTAGCAGTAATGACTCAAAGATGCTTAATCTAGTGGAAGTGTTAGCTTAAAGCATGCTCCATACATATTTATATCTTTGTAATTAAAACTTTCATTACATACTTCAATTCTTCCATTCATACTAATTTCTATTAATTGATGTGTCATATAAAGTCCAAGTCCTGTTCCTACATCTTTATGTTTTGTTGTAAAATATGGTTCAAAAATTTTATCTATAATTGTTGGGTCAATACCTTTTGCATTGTCTTTGATTTTAATTATAAGATTATTATTTTTTGTATATATATTTATTAATATAAATCTTTTTGTTAAATCAACATTTTTATCTATAAAAGCATCTTTTGCATTATTTATTATATTTAAAAATGCTTGTGTTAATTCATTTGGGTAATTTTTAATTATGCAATTGTCATCACAATCTAAAACCAATTGTATTGATTGATTTTTTAATGCTCCTTCAAGAATAGAAATATTTCTTTGAATATTATCTTTTATATTAAATGATACTCTTTTTTTATCTATTTTTAAAAAATCTCTAAAGTCATCAATTGTTTGTGATAAATGCTTAGAATTTCTTGTAATTGCATCAATTGATTCTACAAATATATCTTCTGTTAAAATTTCTAATTCTTTATGCATTTTAAGTCCACTAGCTGCTGTTGTAATTGTACTTAAAGGTTGTCTCCATTGATGGGCAATATTTCCTATCATCTCTCCTAAAGCTGCCATTTTTGTTTGTTCTACTAAGAGTTTATCTTTTCTTTTTAATTCACTAAGATCCATTACTGTTAAAATTTTAAATCTTTTATTTTTTAATTTTGTATCTTTTATTTTAATTAAAGCAGGGAAAGTTGAACTATCTTTCCTTGACATCTTAATTTCAATAGGTTTGTTTTTTATTTTAGATATTTTTTCTAAAGACTTTGTATCAATAAATTCATAAATTTCTTTATTTATAACTTCATTTTTTTTTGAATAATTAAAAAGTTCTAGTGCAATATCATTTGCATTTGTACACTTGTCATCTTCAAATAAAAAAATTGCTTCTAGTGTTGTATTTAATAATAAATTTATCTCTTCAAGTGAATCTTCTAAACTATTTTTTGTTTTTTCTAATTCATAGTTTGTTTCACACAATAAAGTATTATCATAAATATATAAAAATACTAATCTTTTATTTTTATCATATGGTGTTATTGTTATTGCTTGTTGCATATTTTCAAAAACTTTATTTGCAACTTTATTTAACTCTATATTTAATAAATATTTATTTATTCCTGTATGGTAAAATGTTGACGAGTTTAAAGCTAAAGAGGCTTTAATTTTTCTTTTTAGAGTGTTTTCGTTTATATCAAAGAAAAACTCTGTTAATTTTTTTGATATAATTTCTTCTGATTTTATGTTTGTTCTTGATTCTAACCAACTGTTCCAAAAATGTACATTTAAATCTTCATCTAATATTATTACACCATTGTCAACAGTATTGCATATAAATTCAAATTTTTTTATTGGCATGTCATATCTCATTAAGAATTTTATTTATAGTTTTTTTAATGTAAGTAATAGACTTATCTGTTGTTAAAATCATCAGTTGTCCATCAATATCTAAATCTTCAAATTTAAGTCTTGTTGAAATTATAATTACATTTTGATACTTTTCAATAAATTGATTATCTAATTTATTTATATTATCAAGTATTTTTACATCAGGTGGAGAAAAAGAGACCATAGCTTTCATATCTTCTGCTAATTTACTAATAGTTGAAGAAGAAAGAATATTTGTAATTTCTAAAATTATATCACAAAGTTCAATTTCTGTTATTTCATCTTCTTCTAAGCCAAACTTTATTGCTATGTTTTTTGCTGAATTGTTATCAATTACAAATAAATTTTCTCCTGCAATTGGACCATTTATTTGTTGCATACAAACAAAATGAGTTGAATTTAAATTCACTTCTTTACTTAAGTGATTTTTTAAATTTTTTGTTTTAATAACTTCAATTCTAGGAATACTTAAAGTAGCAAAAGCATCAAGAATTTCAGTAATTGCTGCAGTTGCTGAACCATATGCAATATTCATTAATTCTTGTAAACAATCTTTTTCATCTTCATTTAGTATAATTTCATTACTCATTTTGTTTGGTTCCCTATAGAATTTTTTGAATTATTTGATTCATTTTTTCAATATTTATTGGTTTTTTAACAAAATCTATTGCACCAAATTCTCTTACTTTATCCATAGAAGTTTTTTGTATATCAGCTGAAACAACTATAACTTTAGCATCCTTATCATACTCTTTGATTTTTTGCAATGCTTCAAAACCATCCATTATAGGCATTGTTAAATCTAAAAATACCACATCTATATTCTCTTTTTGGTAAGTAGCTAAAGCTTCTTCTCCATTATTAACTTCTATAATATTTGCTTGTAGATTTTCACTTAGTGTCTCTTTTATTGTTTTTATAGCAATTTTTCTTGCCATTTTTGAGTCATCTGCAACAAGTATATTCATAAATTAAGCCTTATTTTGTAATCATTAGTTATTACTAAATTTTATCCAAAAAATAGTTAAATAGGTATGAAAATGTTAAAAAAAGATGAATGGACACAAGAAGAGTTATTTAAATATACACAACTACTAAAAGCAAATGGCATAAAAGTAGTTTTAATTGACACTATTTTGAAGCCATTAATAAATATTGAATCAATTACATATAATCCTTTTGAAATGAAAGAGTATCCAAAAGGAACAGTATTTGTTTTTTATTGTGATACTGGAAAGACAACAAAAGAGAGATTGAATTTTTATAGAAAAAAATTTCCTGATTATATTTGTATTAGTTTAAGAGGTGGAAAAGGTTATTGGCGACCAAATTTTCAACTTCAAAAAGAGATTGAAAAAAATGTATAAAAGTTATGATTATATAATAGTTGGAGCGGGTATTGCTGGGGTTTGTACTGCATATTTTTTATCAAAATATAGTAAGTCAGTTTTATTAATTGACAAAAATGATTGTTTATTAAGTGAAGCAAGTAGTGCAGCAGGAGCATTTTTATCTCCTCTTTTAGGAAAAGAGAATCCTTTTAAAACATTGGTATCAGATTCGTTAAAATTTTCAATTAATTTTTATAAAGAGATATTAAAAGAGGATTTTATAAATTGTGGGGTGTGTCGTGTTCCAAAAGATGAAAAAGATAAACAAAAGTTTGAAGAGTATGAAGCTTTTATGAATTTTGAGTATGAAAAAACGCATGAGGGATATTTTTTTGATATAGGTTCAAGAATTACGCCAAAAGACTTTGCTCAAAAAATTAAAAATGAGTTTGAAACACAATTAAATTACAAAGTGTTTTCTTTAAAGCAAGATGAAAAGTTTATGTGGATTGTAAATGATGAGTTAATAACTTCAAATTTAATTCTTACAACAGGTCATAATATTAACTTAATTAAAGAAGATTATCTTAAAATTCGTCCTGTATGGGGTCAAAAAATCGATGTATTAACTTCAAGTATTAATTGTATTAATTATCATAAAGAGTGTTCTGTTAGTTCTTCTTGCAAATATAAAAATAAGAATTTAGTATCAATTGGAGCAACACATCATAGATTTAATGAATCAAGTGATTTAGAATGCAAAAAGTTATTAAAGGAAATTGAAGAAGAAAATAATGAAAAACTTTTGAACTTAGCGCAAGATATAATTAATCTTAAAGATATTGAAATAATTGATGTAAAAGTTGGTGCAAGATCTTGTAGTGTTGATTATTTTCCAATGGTGGGAGAATTGATTGATAGTAAAGCAAGCATAGAAAAATATCCTCATTTAATAAATGGAAGTTTTGTTACTGATGATAAATTGATTAAAAAGAAAAACCTTTACATTATAAATGGAGTAGGTGGAAGAGGCTTTGTTTTATCTCCTTATTTAGCAAATAGTTTAGTAGAGTTTTTAATGAATAAAAAAGCTATTAACGAATCTATTTTAACTAATAGATTATTTAAACGATGGGTTAAGAAAATAAAGTTAAATAATCGTTAATATGAATTTGATAGAATTTCCAAAAAAGATAGGAATGTACAATGAAAAATATTTTAAAAATTGTAGTTTTAGGTGTTATTGCTTTTGGTATATTAGTTTATGCAACAGCAGACAAACCAGTTGATACTAAAACTCAAGTAAGTGATACAAGTTCATTAACTTTAACAAACTTGCCAAAAGAGTTTGAAATTGTAGGCAAAGATGGAAAAGTATCAAGAGAAGATTTGTTTCAAGCAGGTTCAAAGGCTTTGATAATTGTAGGGAATCATGACTCTTTATCAGTTGTAAGAGAACTTCCAAAGTATTATGATGTTCAAATTCCTTATGTTATGGTTGCAAATATTTCAAGTGCTCCTTGGTTTGTAAAAAAGATGTTTATACCTGGAAAATTAGAAGAGTTAGTTGAGGGTAGAGACACACCAATGATTTATGATTTTGATGGTGATACTATTAAAGCTTTAGGTGTTACAGATAATGAAAAAACAACTTACATAGCATACTTATTAAATGAAAATGGTTCAATTTCTAAAGTATTCAAAGGAAGTGTAAAAGAGGGTGCTTTAGATGGTACTATGAGTGAAGAAGAGATGAAAACAAATCTTGCTTCGTTAGTTGATTATATTAAGTAATTATTTTAAAATAAAAAAAAGGCAAAAGTTTAAAACTTTTGCCTTTTTTTATGTTCAATTTAAAAATTAAATTGAATCAATAATATTATTTAGTGTAGCTGATGGTCTCATAGCAGCTAATGCTTTTGTATCATCAGGTAAATAATATCCACCAATATCAGATGCTTTCCCATGATTTTCTACTAATTCTTTTACAATTAGTTCTTCATTTTCACTAAGTTCTTTTGCAACTTTTTCAAATTGTGCTTTAAGTTCTGTATCATCATTTTGAGCTGCAAGTTCTTGTGCCCAATATAATGTTAAATAAAAATGACTTCCTCTATTATCAATAGAACCAAGTTTTCTTGCAGGTGATTTGTCATTTTCTAAAAATGTTCCTGTAGCTTTATCTAATGTATTAGCTAAAACTCTAGCTTTTTCATTATCTTGACTATTTGCTAAGTGTTCTAAAGATGCAGCTAATGCCATAAATTCACCTAGTGAATCCCATCTTAAGTAAGACTCTTCAACAAACTGTTGTACATGTTTAGGAGCAGACCCTCCAGCACCAGTTTCAAATAATCCTCCACCTTTCATAAGTGGAACAATTGATAACATCTTAGCACTTGTTCCAAGTTCTAAAATAGGGAAAAGGTCTGTATTGTAATCTCTTAAAACATTTCCTGTTACAGAAATAGTATCAAGTCCTTCTCTCATTCTTTTTAATGTTCTTTTAGTTGCTTCTAATGGAGACATGATTGAAATATCTAAACCATTTGTATCATGCTGTTTTAAATATTCATTTACTTTTTTAATTACTTGTGCATCATGAGCTCTATTTTCATCTAACCAAAAAATTGCAGGAGTATTTGAAAGTCTAGCTCTTGTAACTGCTAGTTTTACCCAGTCTTGAATTGGTGCATCTTTTGCTTGGCACATTCTAAAAATATCACCTTTTTCAACATCAAAAGAGAATACTTCATTTCCATTTTTATCAGTAACTTTAATAGTTCCATTATTTTCAGCTTGAAAAGTTTTATCATGACTTCCATACTCTTCTGCTTTTTTTGCCATAAGTCCAACATTTGGAACACTTCCCATAGTTTTCGGATCTAATGCACCATTTTCTTTACAATCATCAATAACTGCTTGAAATGTTGTTGCATAGCATCTATCTGGAATCATTGCTAGTGTATCTTCTTCTTTATCATTTGTATTCCACATTTTACCACCACCTCTAATCATAGCAGGCATAGATGCATCAATAATAACATCAGAAGGTACATGTAAATTTGTAATACCTTTATGTGAGTTAACCATTGCAAGTCTTGGTTGTTTTTCATAAATAGCAGCTATATCAGCTTCAATTTCAGCTTTTTTATCTGCATCTATTTTATCTAAGTAGTAGTATAAATCACCAATACCATTATTGAAATTAACACCTAATTCATCAAATAATTCTTTATGTTTCTCAATTAAGTCTTTAAAGTAAACTTTAACTGCATATCCAAACATAATTGGATCAGATACTTTCATCATTGTAGCTTTTAAATGTAGTGATAATAATACATCTTTTTTCTTTGCTTCATCAATTGCTTCTTGATAAAACTCTTGTAAAGCTTTTGCACTCATTTTTGTAGCATCAATAACTTCACCTGCTTCTAAAGGAGTTGAAGCTTTTAATACTTTTTCATTTCCATTTTCATCAATGAAAGAAATTTTAACATCATTCTCTTTTTCCATTGTTGCTGAAAGTTCAGAACCATAAAAATCGTCTTTTTGCATATGTGCAACAGCAGTTTTAGAATCTTTATTCCATTCACCCATTCTATGAGGATTGTTTTTTGCATAATTTTTAACAGCACCTGGTGCTCTTCTATCAGAGTTCCCTTCTCTAAGTACTGGATTAACTGCACTTCCTAAGATTTTTGAGTATCTTTTTGTAATCTCTTCTGATTCATCATAGTTTGGTACATTAAAACCTTTTTCTTGTAGCTCTTTAATTGCAGCTTTTAATTGTGGAATAGAAGCTGATACATTTGGTAATTTAATTATATTTGCATTTGGATCTTGCGTTAATTCTCCAAGTATAGCTAAGTGATCGCTCATTTTTTGATCATCTGTTAGATTATCTGGGAAATTAGCAATAATTCTACCTGCTAGCGAAATATCTTTTGATACCATTTCAATATTTGAGCTTTTAGTAAAGGCTCTAATAATTGGTAAAAAAGAGTATGTTGCTAATGCTGGGGCTTCATCAACTTTTGTATAGATTATTTGTGATGTTTGTTTTGTCATATTTCTTCCTCATGTTTTAGTTCAATTAATTTAGGTTAAATCAACCAAATTCAAATGTACAATATAATAACATTTGTTTATTTGATAGCTTTTAAATCATGGCTTGTATTATAAGATAATGACATCTTTGTTTCATAAATTCACATTAACTATTTGACATTATCAAAAAGAGATTTTATTGATTTTGTGTTTTCTTTAGAATTGCTTTTAGGAAATACATAGAGTTCTTTTTTAGGGCTTTCTTTAGTTTTAGAATTGCTTTTTTTCTTTTGAATTTCTTGTTTTTTTTCTTTTGCTTTTTTCTTTAAATTTCTTTTAATTATTCTATTTTTATTGATATTATTTACATGCTCTTTGTAGCTTTTTGAAAAAGAGTGTAGACCATTTTTTTCATTTTTAACAAAATATAAATAATCTGTTTTAGCTGGAAAAATTGCAGCTTTTATTGCATCTAAACTTACAGCACAAATTGGATGTTCTGGAAGACCTCTATTTTTATAAGTATTATATGAGCTATTATCTTCTTTTATTCTTTGTGATGTGATTTTAATATGTGAATATTTACCATAATTTAAAGTTCCATCCATTTGTAGTTTCATGCCTTTTTTTAATCTATTGTGTATTACACTTGAAACAGTTGGCATTTCATCACTATTTGCAGCTTCTTTTTGAATTACAGAAGCTAAAGTGATATAGTAATACCATCTTTTTTTATCATACTCTCCAAATATTTTATTTGAGATACTTTCATATTGTTTATTTGTAGTTGAAAAAAGATAAAATAGAAGGTGATCTTCTTTCATTCCATAAGGTAAAGAGTATGTATCAGCTAAAATATTTCCATCATTTTTATATGCATATTTATCGTAAACTTTTTGAAGGTTTTTTCTTGAAAGATTCATCTTCTTTGATATATCATTTAAAAAAACATAAGAAGTTTCTCCTGGAATTAATGTAATATCTTTTAGCGCAGCTTTTGATGTAGTGATTTTATATAAAAAGTCAGCTTTTGTAAGGTAATTTTCTTTTATATCTATCCAACCACTTTGTGGGTAACCTAAAAATCTAAGATAAACTTTGTCTATAAGTCCTAGCTCATATCCTGATTTATTTAAATATGTTATAATACTATTTGTACTACCCTTAGGTATAAATATAACTTTTGTTGTACTTAATGGTAATGTTAAATAAAATAGTACAACTATAGAAAAGACAAGGATAAGTTCAGTAATGTCAAAAAGAATTAAACTCTTTATTCTCTCACTTGTCTGTTTAATTTTTGCATTTGTTTTTTTATTATTTTTTGGCATAAAAATTGATTCAATCTCTTTTGGTGAAGTTTCAGTTTCGAAATTGTATATAAAGTTTGATAAAAAACTTATTGTAAATATAAAACAGCTAACATTTAAATCAAAAAAACAAGAGACAAATAACTCTCTTGATAACCTAAAAACCAATATTAAGAGGCTTCCTTCTTTATTAGAATATTTTAAAGAAATTAATATTGAAACATTAAAAATAAATGATAATATTTTTACAATTTATTATGATAAAAAGCATCTTTATTTAGATAATCAATATTTAAACTTATCTTCAAAAATAGATGTTCATTCAAAAAGTATAACTTTAGACCTTTATTCTTTATATTTAAAAGATTTAAAACTTTTTTTCAAAGGTAAAGTAAAAGTTAATATGTTCAAAGAAGTTGTTACATATTTAGGAAAATATTCTTACAAAGATGTTTCAGGAGAATTGAACTTACAAGCTGATAAAGATTATTTGGATTTTTATATAAATACAAATGAATTAGATAATATTAAGTTTGTAAAAGATTTTTTACGTTTATCAAGTAATATTGCAGAAGCATGGATGTATGATAATGTAACTGGTAAAATGAAACTTAATTATTTTTATGGGAAATTAAAAACAGATACTTTTGAACCTGTATTAGACTCTTTTGAGGGTAATGCAACTATAGAAAATGCAAAGATAAGATTTCACAAAAATGCTAAAACTGTAAACACTAAAAAATTAAATGTTGATTATGAAGATGATAAATTAAAATTTACAATGGAAAAACCAACATATGATAAAACAAAACTATATGGAAGTTCTGTTGTAATTAACAATCTTACAAGTGAAGCAAATGGTGAAGTTGTTGTTAATATAAAAACAAAAAGTGCATTAAATGATGATATCTTAGGTATTTTAAAAGTATATGATATTTACTTACCCCTTAAGCAAACAAAAGGAGTTACAAACTCAACTTTTACTTTAGTTGTTCCCTATTTATTAGAAAAAGATATGAAAACAATTGGTTATTTTGAAGCTAAAAATTCAACTTTTAAGTTACAAAACTTTGAATTTTTTACAAAAGATGCAAAAGTTCAATTGCAAGGTTCAAATGTAATTATTAAAAACTCACATATTAAACATCAAGATATGTTTGAGGGAAGATTAAATTTAAATATTGATACAAATAACTCTTTAGCAAATGGTGATGTTCTTTTAAACTCTTTGCAAATAAAAAGCTCTGATGAAGATATAATTAATGCAAAAGATTTAAAAACAGCAATTAATATTGATTTTTCAAAAGATACAATTTTAAAGTTTGATGATATAAATACACAACTAAGTATTAAAAATGATAGTATAGATATTAATATAGAAGAACTTTCACAAATTTATGAGTATTCTGCTTTATTAAAGAAATTGAATATAAAAAGTGGAAGTATTGATTTAGAAGTTTTTAACAATAATAAAATCGACTTTAATTTACTTCTTGATAATCTTGAATATCCTATTTTTAAAAATAATAAAAAAATAAATAAACTTAATCTCTTGGGTCAAATACGAAATGAAGATTTTTTTATATCAAGCCAAAAGAAAAATATAGTTATTGAAAAAATAGATAATATGCCCCTTGAAGTTAAGTTAAGCTCTTTTGATATAAATGCTGATGAATTTAAAAAAAGTTCAAGTAAAACAAATAATATATCAAATGAAAATATAAATTTGCATATGAAAAATATGAATTTAATAATTGATAAAAATGAGTATTTTACCAACGAAGCCTTTGTAAATATAAAAGGTTCAAAAGTTAATTTCAAAGGAGATTTTGTTACTTTAACTTTTCCTTTTTATAAAGATGCAAAACAAATTACAAACTATAATTTAAATGGTGCTTATGATCTAAAAAAAGAGAATTTACAATTAAAAACAGATGATAAAAAAGTTGTATTATTTATTGTTCCAAATAAAAGTTTAAAATTAGATTTACAAGATTATGATTTACATGTTAGAACTCAAGATGATAATAATGATTTAAGTAGTTTTGAAACTTTAGAAATAGATGCACAAAACTCAAATATCGTTATAAATGATGAGTATAAAGCATTGGCTAAAAAGTATCATATAAAAGCAGATGAAAATGAACAAAGTTTTACTTTAGAAAATAAGAAAACATTAGTTACTTATAAAAAAGATAAAGATAAAAAAATAAAAATAAAAGCTAATAATTTAAATGATAAGTTTATAAATACTTTAGCAAATAAAGAAGTTTTAAAAGGTGGTAGTGTTGTTTTTATTGCATCAGGAGATGAAGAAAATCTAAATGGAAAAGTTATCTTAAGTGAAAATAAGATTGAAAACCTTTCAATTATTACAAATATTGTAACATTAATTAATACTTCACCTGCATTGATAAATCCATTGTTAGCAATTCCATCGATTGCTTCAATGGCTTCAAGTGAGGGATTTGCTTTAAATGGTTATAAAGTAAATGATGGATATATAGATTTTACTTATAAGTTTGAAACAAACTTTTTAAACTTAAATGAGATTGTTACTATTGGTAATGGTATTGATTTTGAGGGTAAAATGATGGTTGATCTTGATTCAAGAGTAATTGATGGAAAATTAAATCTTATCTTTTTTAAGGGGTATTCAAGTGTTGTAGGTGCTATTCCTGTACTTAATTATGTATTTTTAGGAGATAATAAACGAGTTGAAACACAAATTGAATTAAGTGGAACTTTAGATAATCCTAAAATTGTATCAAATATTGCAAAAGATTCGATAAATGCTCCTGTAAATGTAATAAAAAGAATTATCAAATCGCCATTGAAACTATTTGAATAAATGAGTAGAAAAGTTTATTCTACTCATTTCTTAATACATCAATAACATCTATTTTAGTAGCTTTTTTAGCTGGATAATATGAAGATAAAGTAACAATAACTGCTGCACCAATAATAATTGAAATGAAGTCAATTGAGTCTAAATCAAGAGGAAGTTTTGATGTTCCATATACATCAGCAGGAAGAGAAATAATCTCAAAGGTATCTAGTATCCACATTCCAAAAAATCCCAATAAAACTCCAATAACAATTCCTGAAAATCCAATAATAGTTCCAAGTTTTAAAAAGATTGATTTAATCTCTTTAGCACTAGCTCCCATAGATAAAAGTAGGGCGATTTCTTTTCTTCTACTCATAACTGTCATAAGAAGTGAAGAAATAATATTTAATGATGCAACAAGAATAATAAGCATAAGTACTATAAAAAGTGCTTTTTTCTCCATTTGCATTGCTGCAAAAAAGTTTCCATTTTGTTGCCACCATCCAACAATTCCAACTCCTTCTTTTTTCAAATCTTTTCTTAAAATCTTTATATCATCAAAAGCATTATCTGAATAAACATGTATTCCATCAAAGCTATTTGAGTCTTTTTGCATTATAGTTTGTAGTGATTCAATTGAAGTATAAATATATGCTTTATCATAAGCGTGAAGACCTGAAGTAAATGCACTTTTATATTTGAATCTTTTCATTTTTGGCATCATAGAAAATCCACTTGGATTTAATGAAGTGAAATATAAAGTTACTTTGTTATCTTTTAATAAAAATAAATCATCTTTAATACCTTGACCTACTACAATATCATACTTTTTTAAATCAAGATCTTTAACTGCTTCTTTATAAATTGAGTTTATATTTGCTTCTTTTTTTTGATCAACCCCAAAAATAACTGCACCACTCATTTTGTCACCACTTTGAACAATTGCCTGTGATGTTAAGTATGGAGAAAATTTTAAGTTCTGATATTTTTCTTCAAGTTTAGAAAGTAGTTTTTTATTAACACTATTTTGATATTTTGGATATATTGAAAGAGGGTAGTTCATTGTAAAAAGTTTTTTTTCAAACTCTTTTGCTGTACCATTCATAATAGCCATAGAAATAATTAATACCATTACTCCAATAGCCACACCAATAAATGCCAAAATGGCACTTACTGATATAAAAGGGTTTTTTTTATCAAACCTAAGATATTTTTTTACTATAAAGTTTACTAACTCTTTATTCAACATTAGTTTCCTGCTATTAAACCTCTTTTAGGTCCACTCTTTCCGCAACAATTTTTATATTTTTTACCAGAACCACAAGGACAAGGCTCATTTCTTGCTATTCTTTTCTCTTTTTTTTCAATCTTTTCTTCAAAATTAGTTTGTAGGTTTTCAGTAGCTTCTTCCATTTGAGCTCTCATCTTCTCAATAGCTTCTTGCTCTTTTTGCGCATCTTCTTTGTTTTGAAGTTGAATCGTAAATAAAATTTTTATAATTTCATGTTTAATTGAAGCAATTAAATCAATAAACATATTATAAGACTCTTTTTTATACTCAACTAATGGATCTTTTTGATTGTATCCTCTAAGTCCAATACCAGTTTTTAGTGTATCCATTGAGTATAAATGTTCTCTCCATGCATTATCTAAGATTTGTAAGTATAAAATTCTTTCAATTTCACTTCTTTGCTCAGGTGCTGCAATACTCATTTTATCTTCATAAACTGTTTTTATCATTTCAATTAGTTTGTTTTCCAATGATTCATAAGAATCACTTACAATATCATCTTTTTCAACTATTAAATTTAATTCTTCTTTTAATTTTTGAACTACAAAGTCATAATTAAAGTCTTCAGGTGCCATTCCGTCAATTATTTCAGCTTCACTTAGTAAAGTTTGAACATATTCAGCTCTATTTTCTTCAAGTTTACTATTAATATCAAAATTTGGGTCTAATAAATCATCTCTAAAACTATAAATTACTTTTCTTTGCTCATTAGCAACATCATCATACTCAAGTAGATGTTTTCTACTTTCAAAGTGCATTGATTCAACTTTTTTCTGTGCATTTTCAACAGCTCTTGTTACCATTTTAGATTCAATATGTTCACCTTCTTCAATACCAAGTCTATCCATGATTTTGCTGATTTTATCACTTCCAAAAATTCTAAGCAAGTTATCTTCTAATGATAAATAAAATTGTGATTCACCAACATCACCTTGTCTACCAGCTCTACCTCTTAATTGATTGTCAATTCTTCTTGATTCATGTCTTTCAGTACCAATGATTGCTAATCCACCAAGATCTAAAGTCTCTTTAGTAAGTTTAATATCAACTCCACGACCAGCCATATTTGTTGCAATTGTTACAGCACCTTTTTCACCAGCTTTTTCAATAATTTTCCCCTCTTTTTCATGCTGTTTTGCATTTAAAACTGTATGAGGAACTTTTTCTTTTGTTAATAAATTATGTAAAAGTTCTGATTTCTCAATTGAAGCTGTACCAACTAATACTGGTTGCCCTTTTTTATTGTATTCTTTTATTTTTGCAGAAACTGCATTGAACTTTTCTCTTTCACTTTTATAAATAAGATCATTTTTATCAAGTCTTGCAATTGGTACATTTGTAGGAATAGATACAACATCAAGATTATATATTTCTGCAAACTCTGTTGCTTCTGTTTGCGCAGTACCTGTCATACCAGCTAGTTTATTATACATTCTAAAGTAGTTTTGAAAAGTAACATCTGCTAGTGTTTGAGACTCTTCTTGAATAGCAACACCTTCTTTTGCTTCTAAAGCTTGATGTAGTCCATCACTAAATCTTCTACCCTCACTTAATCTTCCCGTAAACTCATCAACAATAATTACTTCATTATCTTTTACTACATAATCAACATCTTTTTCAAAAATATAGTTTGCTTTTAGTGCTTGGTCAAGATTATGAGAAAGCATTGCATTCTCTAATGAGTACATATTATCAACACCGTATAGTTTTTCTGCTTTTGAAATACCTTCTTCTGTAATTAAAATAGTTCTATTTTTTTCATCAACTGTAAAGTCACCAGTTGAATATGGTTTTTCATCAGCAGATTTTGGCTCAATTAATTCACCTTTTTCTAATTTTAATGCAATTTCATTAGATCTTACATAATCAGAATTCTTATGATTTGCAGGTCCAGAGATAATAAGTGGAGTTCTTGCTTCATCAATTAAAATTGAGTCAACTTCATCAACTATTACAAAGTTATGACCTCTTTGAACCTTTTCTTCAATATCTAAAGTCATATTTGATCTTAAGTAATCAAATGCAAACTCATTATTTGTACCATAAGTAATATCACAATTATATTGTTCTTTTCTTTCTAAATCATCTTTGATTTCACCTAAGATAACACCTACACTAAAACCAAAAAAGTTATATAATTTTTCTAGTTCAAGAGCATCTCTTTGAGCTAGATAATCATTTACAGTCACAACGTGAACACCTTTTTTAGTCATTGCATTTAAAATAACTGGTAAAGTAGCAACTAATGTTTTACCCTCACCAGTTTTCATCTCTGCAATTCTTCCATCATGCAAAACCATACCACCAATTAGCTGTACATCAAAGTGTCTCATTCCCAAGATTCTTTTACTTGCTTCCCTTGTTAGGGCGAATGAGTCATTTAAAACATCATCTAAAGTTTTTTCTTCATTTAATACTGATTGTTTTAACTCTTCAAAGCTTTTTTGTAAAGCTTCGTCACTTTGATTTTCATATTTACTTTCTAAGGCTGTAATAGCATTTGCTCTTTTTTTATATCTTTTTACTTCTCTATCATTTTTATTACCAAATAGCATTGCAAATACATTTAACATAAAATAAATTCCTTTTCGTTATAATCACAAATATTATATAAAAATTAAGGTTAAAGTATGTTTTATAGGTTTATTTTTCTTTTAGGAATTTTTATTCTTTCAAGTAGTTTTGCAAATGTATTTAAAGATTTAAAAAGTTTTAAAGCTGATTTTACACAAGAGATTAAAAATAGTTCAAATAGTAGTATTAAATATAAAGGCGAAGTTTTTATAAAAAATAGTGGTAAAGTACTTTGGAAATATAAATCACCAGTACTTAAAAATGTTTATATAAATGAAGATTTTGCAATAGTTGATGAGCCTGATTTAGAACAAGCTATATTTAGTTCATTGGATAATAAAGTAGATATAATTAGACTTTTAAATAGTGCAAAGCAAATTAGTAAAAATAAGTATGAAACAAAACTTTATGAAACAAAATATGAAATAACAGTAAAAAATGAGAAAATATCAAAAATATCATATACAGACAATTTAGAAAACAAAATTACAATATCTTTTTTTAATATTGAACAAAATATCAAATTAGAAGATAGTATATTTAAATTTTTGGCCCCTGATTATTATGATATTATAAGAAAATAAAGATTATTTAGATAAGATTACAAAATATTAGGTACAACAGATGATAGCTTTTAATTAAGAGGAAAGTCCGAGCTGCTGTGAAGTATGGTTCCATTTAACGAATGGCTAGAGTAATCTAAGGGATAGTGCAACAGAGAATAAACCGCCCAATTTTTTGGGTAAGGGTGAAACGGTGAGGTAAGAGCTCACCAGACTTTTGAGTAATCTTAAGTGCTTTGTAAACCCAACCTGCAGCAAGAAGAGTGTGGTATTAACTTCACAATTATTGCTCTTCGCTAGAGTATTAAAGTAATTTAATACATAGATAAATTATCGTCAAAAACAAAACTCGGCTTATGTTGTGCCTAATACTTAATTAAATACTTTTTGATATAAAGAAGTATATGGATATTTTCCTTCGATATTTTTAACTTCAATATAAACTTTTTCTTTTATATAATTACAAAGTTCTTCTCTTTGTTTAGATGGGTTAGCATTATATAATCCTACACAAAGTGCATATGAATCTGCTAAAGCTTGTATATGAATCTTTCTTTGTTCATATTGAACTAACTCTTTTTTTATATTGTAAGAAAAAAACTTCACAAATAAATAAGCAAGTCCAAAACCTACAAATGATGATATAACTACTATTTTTAGATATTTTTTTAACATACATAATAATACAAAAAAAATCTAAATATTTATATTAAGTTGTATATTTATACAAATATAGATAAAATTACTTATGAAAAAAATGATTTTAAACTCAATAATAGTTCTATTTGTTTTCTTATTTACAGCTTGTAGTCAAAAAGTAAACTATAAAGCAAGTAGTGATTCAAATAATTATAAAGTATCAAAAAAATATTGTGTTAAGTCAAAGATTTTTAGTGATTATTCAAAAAAACAGATTAACTCTTTTTTATTAAAAGAGGCAAGAGAAGATGTTTTATTTGAGTTTTTAGATGAAAATATTATTTCTCAAAACAACTCTTATGAAGAGTTTTTATCTAATAAAGAAGTAAAAATAGATAAGAAAACAGATTATTTTACTGATGATTATAAAGATTATTGTATAGAGTTTGATGCAACAGTTGCAAATCCAGTTTTTTTCTTTAATGATGTAAATTTAGAAGAGTATTCAAGACAAAATTCAACTATTTAGTTATATTTTTTTGTCTCTTTGTTCTCTAAAAATATTTAAAAAATCTTCTCTTTTATATAAAGTAGCTCCTAAAACGAATTTATATTTCATATAAGGATGACCTAAATTCCAAAAGCTAAAACCACTTTCTTCTAAATATTTTGCTAATAAAACCAATTGAAGTTTCCCATAGTTATTAAATCTTCTTTCTTTGCTACTAAAACCACTTAAGCTTGTATATACAGTTCCTACTTTGTATCCAATCTCTCCTGCAATTATTTTTTTTGTGTTTTTATCTTCAATGCTACAAGCAAGTAGCTCAAAATCAATATTACCTTTGTAGTTTTTTAAGTTTAAAAGTGTTTGTTTATACTCTTTTACAATCCAAGAATCACCATGATATTCATTTATTTTATCTATAATCTTTTCATAGTTTTCATGAACTTTAAACTCATAATCATTTTTTCTTAAAAGCTTTTCAACTTTTTTAGAGATATGAAGATTATCAAAAAACAGTACTGCATAATCAAATTGCATCTCTGGTAAAATAACAAACAGATTATCTTGTTCAAAAGATATACTAACAAAACCTTCATATGCAGCTTTTATATAAAAATCAATTGAAAAATCATCACTATAGTAATAATTGCTTTTTTTATTATTACAAATATAATTTATTGTTAATTCATCATCTAAACAACTTTTTGTAATATAACTAATAATATTAAATCCTTTAAATTAATTGTTTTTTTACAAATTCTAAGTAGTGTCCTTCTTGATTTTGTAATTGTTCATGTGAACCAATTTGAACTACTTCTCCATCATTTAATACATAAATAATATCAGCATTTTTAACTGTACTTAATCTATGTGCAATTGTTATTACTGTTTTATTTTCTAGTATGGGTTTTAAGGCTTCGAAAAGTTTACTTTCTGTGTGTACATCAAGTGCTGATGTTGATTCATCAAAAATTACAACTTTTGGATTTGCTATTATCATTCTTGCTATTGATAGTCTTTGTCTTTGCCCACCACTTAATCTTACTCCATGTCTACCTACAATTGTATTAAGGCCTTTTGGCATTTTTTCTATATCTTGTTTTAATTGTGCTATCTCTAATGCTTTATGAATCTGCTCATCAGATATTTTTTCATTGCCCATTGTAATATTAAATCGTAAACTGTTGTTAAATAAAATAGGCATTTGTAAAACAAGAAATATTGATTCTCTAAGTGATTGTTTATCAATTTCTTCAATACTTATTTCATCATATAAAAGTTCTCCTTTTGATTTTGCATAAAAACTTGAAATAACTTGTGCTAAAGTTGTTTTACCACTTCCACTTGCACCAATTAATGCTACTTTATCTTTTGTTTTTATATTAAGAGATATATTTTTTAAAGTTTGTTTATCTTTTGTATAACTAAAATATAAATTCTTAAGTTCTATATGAAGTCCATTATTTTCTGGAAGTTTTTTTACTCCATTTTTTTCTGTTTTTAAATCTAAAATTTTATTTATTCTATTAAGTGCAGTTTTTGCTTGTGCATATGAGTATTGCATTGATAAAATATCTTGAACAGGAGTCATAATAAACCAAATGTATCCAAACATTGCAAACATCATACCTATACTTAAATCACTATATGCAACCATTAAAAGTCCAGATGCTCTTAAAATTTCAAATGCTGCTAGAAAAACAGTAAATGAAAATCTTTCATAAGCAATGCTTTTATAATTAAACTCATTTGAAGTATCTTGTACTTGTTTTGCTTTTTTTATACTTGTATTAAAAAACTCTTTTTCTTTATTGCTAGCTTTGATTTGTCCAAATAACTCTAAAACTTCACCTACATTTTCTTGAAAATTTTCAATTGCATTATTCTCTTCTTTTTTAAGTGTACCAACGCTTTTAGCTATTTTTTTAGAAATAAGCATGATTATTGGTTGAATAATTAATATCATTAGACCTAAAATGGGATGAATAGCAATAAGTACAATTGATACTGCAATTAAAGTTAAAATAGATGCAACAAATTTACTTGCACTTGTTATTATAAAATTATCAAGAGTATTTACATCTGTTACAAGATTTGCTCCAATAGCTCCACTTCCTAAAGTTTCATACTCATTCATTGATACAACTTTTAGATGGTTTAAAAGTTTTTCTCTTATTTTAAATGTTATAAATTTTCCAAGTGCTGTAAAGATTCTTGTGATTATTGCACTAAAAATAAAATGTATAAATCTTAATAAAATAACAATTATTGTAACAATAGCAATATAATAAAATGCATTTCCACTTCCAAAAAAATCATTTATATTATTTACAAAAAAGTTTGGTTTATTTAATAATACTTCGTCAACTAATACAGGAAGCATTAAAGGTATTGGAATACTAATAAGTATTGCAATAATAGTAATTAATTGTCCAAAAATAAGTTGTTTTCTTTTTTGAAGTAAAAGCTGCCAAATATATTTAAAGGTGATTTTGTTTTTTGTCATAATATGTCCATATTTTAATATAGTTATCTTTTACAATAAAAATATTAAATAGAATATTAAAAAAATAGCTAGTTATTAATGTAGTACAAAAGCCTAAGCTTTTATACTAGTTTTGTATATCAAATTTATACTGTTTTACAATATTTACAACATCTATTGATATTTTATTTGTTCCTTTTGCAATATCATTTGTTCTGTCTGCAATTGTTGCATTTTCTTGAGTAAATTTATCTAATTGGTTAACTGCATCTGCTATTTGTGTCATTCCTATTGTTTGTTCTTTTGCTGCGTTTGTAACATCATCAATTAATCTATTTGTATGATTTATTTTATCTTCTAATTGAATAAATCCTTCAATCATTGATGAGCTAATTTGTTTACCATCATTTGCTTTAATTGTTGCATTCTCAACAATTTTTTTAATTTCAGTTGCAGCTTGTGCACTTCTACTTGCAAGGTTTCTTACTTCTTGAGCAACAACTGCAAAGCCTTTACCTGCTTCTCCTGCTGTTGCTGCTTCTACTGCTGCATTTAAACTTAAAATATTTGTTTGAAATGCTATTTGATCAATTACAGTAATTGCTTGATTAATATCTGTAACTTGTGCATTTATTTCATCCATTGATTGGACAGTTTTTGAAGCTAGACTTTTACCTGTTTGTGCTGAGTTTTTTGTTTCTGAAGAAATAGAAAGCATCTCTTGAGCTTTCTCATTTGTATTTCTTATATTACTTGTTATTTCTTCAATACTTGCAGCTGTTTCTTCTAAACTCGCAGCTTGACTTGTAGCATTTTTGCTGATAACTTCAACATTTTGTGATAATTCATTTGAACTTTTTTCAAGTTTTTTACCATCTGTATCATTTTGAATTAACATTTTTGTAATCATTAAGTTTAATTGCATTACTTCATTACCAATTTTACCACATGTTTTAGTATCAAGTTTTTTTGTAAAATCATAATTTGAATAACTCTCTAATACTTCACTTAAATCATTGATATTAATACCAATTAAATCTTGAAGATTTTTTAACATGTCATTTATAAGATTTTTCAATTCATTTAAAGATTGTGAATCACTATTTTGAGTAACTCTTTTATCTAAGAAACCTTCGTTTACTGATTGCACAATATCTTTTACATTATCAATAAGTTTTGTATCTTGATCTAGGAATTTTTTTGTTTTTTCAATGTTTTCATTGACTACTTTAGACATATTTCCTATTTCATCATTTGCTAAAATTTCAAGTTTTTTTGCATCATTTGTTTCTTTATTTAAAAATCTAAAGAATTCTAAAAGTCCATCTTGGAATTTTGCAATTGGATTAATAATTACTTTGTTTGAAATAAATACGAAAAGTAAAGAAATAATAATTGCAACAATTAATGATAATAATATTGTATTAAATATCACATCGTTAATCTCTTCATTAGTTGCTTCTTTCATAATATCAACTTCTCTTTGTACATTATCTACATATGCTCCAGTTCCAATTATCCAATCCCAGTCTTTAAATCTTTGAACATATGAAAATTTTGGTTGAACTCCATCTATACCAGGTTTTGTCCATCCATACTTAACTAAACCACCATCTTCATTTGCATTTGCTGCTTTTACGATTTCTTGATAAATCATAACACCATTAGGATCTTTAGTATTAAACATGTTTTTACCAACTATTGAAGGTTTAACTGTATGCATAATTACTACATGATTTGAATCATTTATCCAAAAATATCCTGATTTTCCATAAGTCATACTTTTAACTACTTCTTTAGCAAGGGCTTTAATTTCATTGATATTTTTTGAATTGGCATTTTTTGCTAAATTTTTGACACTGTTTACTGCAGATTCTACATGGTTCTTTAATTCATGTTCTTTTAGTTTATATGCCTCTTCTTCATATTTTTGTATATTCTTTTGAGAAATTTCTTGCATTGAATTAATTGAACTAACAATAATAATTATCGATATTGTAAATATAGTTAATATCACCAAGCCTAAAAGTTTTAGTTTAATTGAGGCATTTTTCATAACTTATCCTTTACATTGTTTCACATAGTTTATAACTAAAATTGTTAAAATTAGCTTGTTTGATATAGTGTCATAAAAAAGCTTATTGTGCTTTGTGCTATAGTTTATTTTTTATACATTTTTATTTTTTATTTTTAAATGAATAAAATATAATAATTATTTTGTTAGAATGTAATAATTTAAATAAGGAAAATTATGCGATATAAGTTGTCTAAAATAATATTTTATATAGTTTTTTGTATATCAATTTTTTCAATAGTTGTTATTGAGGTTTTTGATGTAAGTTATGAATACAGTCTTTATCAAGATAATTCTATTAGATTAGAAAAAGAATTTGTAAAAAAACAAAAACAAAATTTAAAATTAGAAGTTCAAAGAGCTATAGCTTTAATAGAGTATAACTACAATAAAAAAGAAAAAGTAATTAGTGAAAATGTAAAAGAAAGAACATATGAAGCTTATAGTCTAGCTAAAAGTTTATATGAAAAATACAAAGATACAAAAACAAAAGAAGAGATTTTAGAACTAATTAAAAATAGCTTGCGAAATATTAGGTTTTATGATGGTTATGGTTATTATTCAATTTATAGTTATGATGGTAAAACAATAATGCATGGTATAAATAAAGAGTATGAAAATAACTATAAATTAAAAGAGTATAAAGATTTAAATGGTAAAAAGATACTTGATACAATCATAAACGTTGCAAAGAAGAAAAATGAAGGTTATGTAAATTGGAGATTCTTGGATCCCATAAATAAAAAAGAAGATAGAAAAACAGGCTATTTAAAAGTATTTGAACCATACAATCTAATTATTGTAGCAGCAGATTATATATCAAGAATAGAAAAAGAGTTAAAAAAAGAGGCATTGGATAGAATTAGAAAAATCACATATGCAAATGATGGCTATATTTTTGTTTTCGATTTAAAAGGAAATATTTTAGCTCATAAGTATAGTAAGTATGAAGGAAAACAACTTTCATTAATAAAAAATTCAAAAGAGAAGCAAGTAATTGAAACCTTGATGAACGCTCTTGGAAGTAAAGATGAAACTTTTTTAACATACTCTTGGAATAGACCTAACTCAATTGACTTTACAGATAAGCTTACATATATAAAAAAGTTTGAAAAATGGGGATGGATTATTGGTACAGGTGCATATTTAGATACTATGCATAAGCTTTTAGAAAAAGAGAAACAAACTCTTCAAGAAAAAACCTTTTATAGACTTTTTTACTCTTTATGTATTTTTATTTTTTTATTGGTTTTTATTTATTTCACATTTAGAAAAATTTCAAAAGAAATGGATAAATCATTTTCTGTTTTTATAGATTTTTTTAAAAGAGCAAATATAACAAATGAAAAAATACAAACTAAAAATATAAAGTTTTATGAGTTTAAAGAGTTAGCAATATATGCTAATAAAATGATTGAATTAAAACTTCAAAATGAACATGAACTAGAATCAAAAAATAAAGAAGTACTTATTAATTTATCACTATTAAATGAGTATAAAAAAGCAGTGGATGCTAGTGCAATTGTTTCTAAAACAGATGAATTTGGTGTAATCACTTTTGCAAATGATAAGTTTTGTAATATTTCAGGTTTTACAAAAGAAGAATTAATTGGAGCAAAACATAATTTAGTTAGACATCCAGATACAAAAAAAGAGGTATACAAAGATCTTTGGGAAACTATCTTAAATAAAAGAGTATGGAAAGGTGTTTTAAAGAATAAAACAAAAAAAGGTAAGACTTATTATGTTAAATCTACAATTGTACCTATTTTAGATATGGATAGTAATATTAAAGAGTTTATTGCAATAAGATATGATATTAGCGATTTAATTAATCAAGAAAAAAGAATTAAATTACAAACAACTGATATACTTACTAATCTTCCAAATAGGCAAAAACTTTTAGAAGATTTAGAGTTAAAAGATTGCTTGATTTTAAGTGTATTTAATATTTTAAGATTTAAAGAAGTCAATGAGTATTATGGTTTTGAAGTAGGGGATAAGTTATTATTAAGTGTTGCACAAAAACTTCGAAGTTTATTAAAAAATAATAATCTTTTTCTTTACAAACTTCAAGGAGATGAGTTTGCTATTTTAGTTAATAAAAATATTATCACATTAAAAGAGTTTAAAATCCAATGTGAAAACATTATACATAGTATTAAGCAAATTAAATTTGAAATTGAGGAAAATATCTTAGAAGTTAATTTAGTAGCTGGAATTTCAGCTGAGAAGAATTACTTTATAAATGCAGAAATGGCAAAAAATCATGCAAAAATTGAAAATAAAGATATTATAATATTTGATGAAAATAGAGAAATAAAAAGTAATCTAATAGAAAATATTAATTGGACACAGAAATTAAAAAAAGCATTAAATGAAGATAGAATAGTTATTTTTATTCAAGCTATTATTTCAAATGAAACACAAAAGGTTGAGAAATACGAGTGTTTAGTAAGAATGATAGATGAAGATGGAACAATTATCTCTCCTTTTAAGTTCTTAAATGTTGCAAAAAAATCTAAATTATATAATGAATTAACACAAAAAGTTATCAAAAAAGCTTTTGATTATTTTGCTAATAAAGATGTGGAGTTTTCAATAAATCTAAGTTTAGAAGATATTTTACATAAGCCAACAATAGAATTTTTAAAAGAGAAACTTGAAGAAAATAGAAATGCTGCACAAAGACTTATAGTAGAAATAGTTGAAGAAGAGGGAATAGAAAATTATCAAGAAATTTGTGATTTTATAGAAAAACTAAAAAGTTATGGGTGTAAAATTGCAATTGATGATTTTGGAACAGGATACTCAAACTTTGAATATTTGATGAAGTTAAATGTAGATATTGTAAAAATTGATGGTTCAATGATTAAGTATATAAATCAAGATTTGAATGCAAAAATAGTTACAGAACTTATAGTTACATTTGCTAAGAAGTTAAATATTAAAACTGTTGCAGAGTTTGTACATTCTCAAGAGATACATGAAATTGTTACAGATATGGGAATAGATTTTTCTCAAGGATTTTATTTAGGTGTTCCAAAGCCAATAGAGTAGAGCTTAAAGCTCTACTCTATAACCAATACCTGAAACATTTTTTATAATTGACTTATCAATTTTTCTTCTTAAGTCTTTTACAATAGAACGTAAAGCATCTTTAGTCATATCACCTTCCCAAATGATTTGATTAAATTCTTCATAACTTACAGCTCTATCTTTGTTTTTTATTAATAGATCAAAAAACTTAACTTCTTTAGAAGATAAAGAGATTAACTCTTCATTTTTTAATAAAGTTTTATTAAATTTATCATATGTCAATGTTTCTGATAATTTAATAATATTAGAACTATTTGAATCAATAGTTCTAATGCAATCTTTTAAAGAGTTTAGTAAAGTATTTAAATTAAATGGATAAATCAAATACTTAATTAAATGTAACCTAACTGCTTCATAAAGCATTTTTTTATCTAAATTGTCAGTTGTTACTATTACTTGTGCTTTTTTGTTTACACTTCTTATCTCTTCTATAAAACTTTTTTGTGAAGTCTTTTGAAAAGATACATTATAAATAATGATTTCTGGTTTTTCTTCTTTGTAAATCTTAATCGCATTTTCACAACAATTTGTTTCAATAAAATTGTTACAATAAGATTTCAATTCAGAAACAACATACTCTTCTTTGTCTTTCTTGTCATCTACATACAAGATTTTAATATGTTTTAATGCATTCATTCCCATTCCTAATAATAAGTCTTAAGTAATCTTAACTTTAAAATATTAAAATATAATTTAACTAAAAAAATGTAATTTTACTGTTTTTTAATAAAAATAAATAATAATAAATCCCAAAGTAACTATAATATGGTAAGTTTGCATATTATATAATTTATATTAATAATTTTTTTTAAGGAAAAAGAAATTTTTAAAAAAAACACAAATGTGACTTTTTTACTCAAAAATAGTCACTAGATAGTCATAAATGTATATTTTGAAACTAATAAATTTTTAAGTATAATATGTAAATTTAAAGAAAAAGAGTTTAAATGTTGTTAAATAGAAATACTCAAATTAATGAACTTGAAAAAAATTATGCTGTGCCAAGCTCAAAGTTGCAGTTTATTTTTGGACGAAAATATATAGGGAAAACAGCTTTAGTTACTCATTTTTTAAAAAATAAAAACTCTATTTTTATTTCCTTAAATGATATGAGTAGTAATCTATTTTTTTCAGTAATAGCAGATGAAATAATAAATCACTTTGGTATTTACAACAGCAACCAAAAATTCACTACTTTTGAAGATGTTTTACTACTTTTATCAAAACAAGAAATAGAAGAAAAATTGATAATTGTTTTTGAAGATTTTCAAAATATTTTAAAGGTAGATAAAAATGCATTAGATGCATTGATTTTATATTGGAAAAAAAGATTAAGCAAAAAAAATATTTATTTTATTGTCACTAGTTCTATTATATTTAAAGAAGAGTATATTCAAAGTTTAGAAAAAATCTCATCAATGCTTTATTTAAGTAGTTTAAAATTTAACACTATAAACAATATTGTCAAAAATCTATCAAAAGTTGACCAATTGTGTTTATATACTTTATTAGGTACTTCTCCTAAGTATTTGAAATATTATAATAAAAACATGAATTTAGCAGAAAATATTTATGCAATATTTTTATCATCAAATTCATATTTATCAAATTTGGGTATTGATATATTAAAAGCTGAAATACAAGATATTGGAACATACTGCTCAATACTATATGCAATCTCTCTTGGAAAAACAAAAATAGGAGACATAGCTACTTTTTTAAATGTAAAGTCAACTTATCTTACAAGATATATTCAAAAGTTACTAGATATGATGATTATAATAAAGCAAATACCTATAAACTCTGATGAAAAAAGTACTAAATTTGGAAGATATTTAATTGAAGACAATGCTTTAAATTTTTGGTTTTATTATATTTATCCAAATAAAGCTGCTATTCAAAAAGAGAATTTGAATTTTATAACAAAAAAAATTCAAGAAGATTTTATGAGTAAAACAGTTCAAAGTAGTTATAAAAAATATATAAAAGAGTATATTAATAATAACAAAAGAGAAACATTAGGATATGAACCAACTAATATTGGAAGTTGGTGGGATAATAATGGAAATGTTATTGATTTGATTGCTTATGACAAAAAAACTATTACTTTTATTTTAATTTTGTGGCAAGATGAAGATATGGCTAAAATCTCATATGGAAAATTAAAAGTAATTTCAGAAAAAGTAGAAACAACATTACAAAAGAAATATATAATTGTTTCTAAAAATAGTTTTTTAAATAGTAATATAGGTGAGTAATTGAATAAGCAATTAAAAAGTGCAATTTTTTATCATGAAAATAAAGAGTTAAATAAAGCAAAAAATATTTATGAAGAAATTTTTAAAAATAAAATAGGGTTAGAAAAAAAAGAATTAGAAATTTTATATGTGAACTATGCAAATATTCTTTTTTTAGAAAATAGCTTTGAAAAAAGTATTAGTTATTATAAAAAAGCATTAAAATTAAATAATTTAGCACCAATTACATATTTTAATCTAGGTGTTGCATATTTACAATTAAATATTTTAAAAGAAGCAATTGAATCTTTTAATAAAGCTATAACTTTTAGAAGTGATTATTTAAGTGCATTTGTTAATCTTGGAGTTTGTTATAAAAGATTAGAAAACTACGAATTAGCTTTACAAACTTATAAAAAAGCAGCCTTATTAAATCCTAATGATATTGATGTAATTTTTAATTATTCAAATACTTTATATAATTTAGATAGATTCAATGAAGCCATAAAAGGCTTTAAAAAAGTAATATTTTTAGATAACACACATTATAAAGCTTATTATTCTTTAGGAATAGCATACTTAAATTTAGGAAAATATAGTGATGCACTTTTTTGTTATGAAAAAGCAATAGAGTTAAAACCAGATTATGCAGATGCTCATTTTGCAAAATCAAATATTCTTTTACTTTATGGAGATTATAAAAGGGGTTTTGAAGAGTATGAGTATAGATGGGAAGCAAAAAATGAATTAAAGAAGATATCATATGGTATACCTACTTATGATGGTGAGGACTTAACTAATAAAAGTATTTTGATTCAACAAGAACAAGGTTTTGGAGATAACATACAGTTTATTAGATTTCTTTCATTACTCTTACAAAAAGGTGCCAAAAAAGTCTATTGTGCAGTTAAAGAAGAGTTAAAAATAGTGTTTGAAAACTCTTTTGAACAAGTAAAGTTTGTATCAAATAACACAACTCTTGAAAATGTAGATTATTTTTGTTCACTTATTACCTTAGCAAAAGTTTTTGATATTAGAGTAAATAATTTAATTATAAATGAACCATATTTAAAACCATTGATAATAAAAAAAGAGTTTTTAAATAAAGAATTTAACTACCATATAGCCTTTGTATGGCAAGGAAATAAAGAACATAAAAATGATAAAAATCGCTCTATTAATATAAGATATTTTAAACAACTTTTCAAAGAGTTTCCAAATATTGCTTTTTATTCACTTCAACTAAATGAAAAAGAGAACTTTTCTGATTATGATAATGTTTTTGATTATAGTAATTTTATATCTAATTTTAATGATACTGCACAAATTGTAGAAAGAATGAATTTAATTATATCTATTGATAGTAGTCTTGCTCATTTATGTGGAGCATTAAATAAAAAAACTTGGTTAGTCTTACCTTTTGTTCCAGATTTTAGATGGATGATTGATACAAGTATTAGTCCTTGGTATAGTAGCTTGAAACTATATAGACAAGATGAAACAAAAAACTACTCTAAAGTTTTTAAAAAAATAAAAAATGATTTACAAAAAGAGATTAATAAATATTAATTTTCTATTTAAGAATATTTTTATAAAAAAAACATAAAAAATAATCATTTTAAACTACTATATGTTATTAAACATAATATTATTTACCTTAACATAAACTTCTCAAAATGGCTTTAATAAGTAAAAATAACTTAAAATAATTTTATATTATGTTTAACTACATATTAAATAATAAAAAAAACGTATAAATGATATAGATATACACTAAAATTAGATATAATAAGTACTAATAACACTAAAGTGACATTTAAGGTAGAAAAATGGCAAAAAGTAATGAGCTTGTTAAATATTTAGATAAAAAAGTACAAATTACAGGAAAACCACAAAGTGGTGAAAATATTGCAGTTTATGTAAGACCTGGAGATAAGATTGATTTTCAATCACAAGGTTTTAATTTAGAAGATGCAAAATATAAGCTTATTGGGGGAGATATAATTTTAGAGTTTCCTGATGGAGGAGTTTATACTTTTGTATCAATGGCCTTAATGGGTTATAATGATACTCCTCCAAGCTTTACTATTGGTGGGAAAGATTTAACTTTAAGTACTATTTTATCTGAAATTGACGAAATAAATAATTTGCCATTGGAAGCAGTTTTAGCTAATGAAGATGTTGATGTTGTACCTAGTTCTGCTGAAGAAGTAAAAGAACTTGAAGATGTTACTGAGAAAAATACAAATAGTGCTCCACCTGTAATAATTACTGAAGTTGAACTAGATGAAAATGAGTTTGATACTGAGTTTGAAGAGCCTTTAGATGTAGAAATTCCACCTGAAATTCCAGAAGAAACAGAACCTCCTGTTATTGCTGAGCCACCTGCTGATGATGGAACTCCTGAAAAAGAAGATGAAGTTAATGATGCACCTCCTTTAAAGTTTGAATTTTCTTTAGATATGAAACACGTTTTACAAACGCAAAGTGAATCTATTCAAGGAACGGGAGCAGATGCTAGCAGAGTATTAACTGTAGATGGTGGTGGTGGTTCATATTATGAAAATATTTATCCAAATAGTAATATTTCTGCAAATCCTTCTGAAATAGTTAAGCAAACAAATCAAGAAGAAATGTCTTATAAAAATACTGGAATTAATAATTATGATAGTGTTTTAATAAACTCTGATAATCCAGACTATTTTGGTGATGGATATACTTCAAGAACTATCACTTTAAATCCTACTCAAGGTGCAGGTTTTAAAATTCAAAAAGTTTGGATAAGTTCAGATGATTTACCTGATGGCTTTAAAGTACATAATGCTACTCAGTCTGGTAATAGTTGGTTAATACAAAGAGATAACCCTGATACAGATGAAATAGAAGGTTTTACTGTAGATGCACAGGGAAATATAAATATTATTATGACTATGAATACAGATGTTGATAAAGATTTTGCTTTGAATATAAAAGCACAAACTGTATTTGATATAAATAATATTGATCCAGAAATAAGACCAGATATAGAACCACCTAGTGAAACTACTCATGAGTTTGATTTAACTGTTGGAGTAAACTTAAAAAAGATAAATGATGAAAGTGATTCAAGTGAGTATAAATATCAAGAGATTGATAATGATAATATTGATTTAATTGATGGACAATCAGAACAAACAGGTTTTGTTATTAGTTCAAATATTAATGATACAAAACTTTATGGTTCAACAACTTTAAAAAACACTATAAATGGTGGTATTTCAAATGATACTATTTATGCTGGAAATAATGATGATACTATTTATGGAAATAGTGGAGAAGACACAATTACTGCTTATGCAGGAGATGATACTATTGAATCAGGAACAGGAAATGATTTTATAGTTTCTGGATTAGGTGATGATACTATAGATGCTGGAGAGGGTAATGATACAATAGATTTTTCTCATATTGATAGTGTTAATCCTGAGGGAATTATTGCAGATTTAGTAAATGGAACTATTACAGGTGATGGAAATGATACTATTTCAAATATTGAAAATGTAAATGGAACACAAGATATTGATATTATTATTGGTGATGATAAACAGAATATTTTAAATGGTAACAAAGGCTATGATACTATTAGTGGTGGAGCAGGAAATGATACTATTAATGGTGGAGCAGGAAATGATACTCTTGCAGGAAATGTAGGAAATGACTTTATTGAAGGTGGAGTGGGAAGTGATACTGTAAGTTATGAAGATGCTATAAATAATGTAGATAATCAAGGTGTTGTAGTTACTTTAGACCAAGATTTTGAAGATGGTATTTATGGAACTGCTACAGGAATTGATGGAGCAGATGAATTAAAATCTATTGAAAATGTAATAGGCTCTAATTATGATGATACTATAACAGGGAATGCTTCAAAAAACACTATAAGTGCATTAGCAGGTGATGATACTATTTATGTTAGTTCAAATGATGATGTAATTGATGGGGGAACACATAATAGTAAAGGTGATACTATTGATGCATCAAATTCAAGTGTTGCTCATACAATAAATCTTAAAGAAGAGTATATCTTAGGTGAAGGTTATACTCAAATTAAAAATGTTGAGAATGCCACAGGTTCAAGAGGTAGTGATACTATTATTGGTAATGATGATAATAATACACTAAAAGGTGGAATTAATAATGATACTTTAATTGGTAATGCTGGAGATGATTACTTAGATGGTGGAACAGAAAATGATACTTTAAGTGGTGGAACAGAAAATGATACTTTAAGTGGTGGAGCAGGCGATGATATTTTAGATGGTGGAGCAGGTGATGATGATTATGCTGATTATAGTGATGAACAAAGCTCTATTAGTGTAGATTTATCTAAAACTACATCTCAAGATACAAAAGCTTCTGGAAATGATACTTTATTTCGCAACTATTTTCAAATGATGATATTATTTTAGATGAGCAAAAAAATAATATTCAAATTAGTGATGAACCTAAAGTAGAAGAAAAGCCAATAAAAAGAGTTCAAAATAAGCTAGAATATAAAGGTACGGTGGTTAAAAAAGTTGAAAGATTAAGAAACTCAAATATTAATTTTTCAAATGAAACTGCATTGGGGAAGTTAAAAAAAGTATCTTTAAATGATGTCGTTTTAGAAACATTATCAAATAGTGATATGATAAGATCTGCTCGTGAAAAAGTTATACAATCACAATTAAAACTAGATGATGGTTTGGCTGATTATTATCCTACTTTAAATTTTGAATATACATATAGCAAAACAAGACATTATCCAGGAGAAGATGATAAAAGTCAATATAAATTTTATAATGATAGAAATTATAGATTTGTGATGGCTCAAAACCTTTTTGCAGGTGGTGCTACTTATTATAATGTAAAGAGTTTAAGAGAGTCATTACTTGTTCAAAGAAATATGTATAAATTGACAGTTCAAGAAGAACTCAATAAAGCTATTAAAGCTTATTTTGGAGTTGTTTTTAGTAAAAAAGCAGTTGAAACAAATAAAAAACATATGATTAAACTTCAAAAAATACTTGATATTGTAACAATAAAGTATGATAATGGAGCTAGTTCAATTGGTGATTTGACTTCTATAAAAGCAAATGTTTCAAATGCACAAACAAAACTTATAAAAGATAAATCAAAGCTTGAAGAAGCATTGAGATATTATGAGTATATAGTTGGTAAAAAGTTTTCTAAAACATTACCTTATGAAAGAGATTTCAATATAAAAATAGCACAGTTTGATAAACTTTTTCAAAGAGCTGTTTCACAAAATCCAAATTTAAAAAACTACTATTTAAATATAGAAGCTGAAAAGTATAAAGTTCAAAATGCTCAATCAAAATTTAGTCCTAAAGTTGATTTAGAAGTTACATATAATGATATTCAAGACCAAGAAGATTATGAAGGTGATGAAAATGATTTTACTGGACGAGTAAAACTTACATATAATCTTTTTAATGGTGGCAAGGACAAAAATAAAGTCCTTAGAAGTTATAGTATTTTAAGGGATTTAAAATTTAGATTAAATGAAGAAATAAAAAAGTTAAAATGGAATTTATCAAAACTTCACACATCAATAAATAGTGTAAAAGATGCTTTAAAAAGTACAAAAAGTGAAGTGTCATCTTCACAAGAAGCTGTTGAAGCTTATTGGGAAGCTTTTAAACTTGGAGAACAAGATTTAAATGTTTTATTGCAAGGTCAAAGGCAATTAAATAGTGCAGAGCTTGAATTAATCAAATTTGAAAGAAGTAATATACAAGACTTTTTCTTATTACTTGGCTATACAGGGGATTTATTAGCATATTTTAATATTGATCCTGAAAATAATAAGTTTGTAAACTTCTCTACAAGTACTTATAATAAAAAATTATATGATGATTTAAAAAATAAAAAACTTCTTTTTGATGAAGAGGTAAAAGAAAAAATAGTAGATAAAAAAGAGAAAAAAGAACAAGAACAAAAAGAGATAGAAAAAGAGCCTTCATTAAATGAGAATATTGATCTTTTTATAAAAAGCTTTTTACAAGCTGATGAAAACTCTTTTATGATTATTATTAAAGAGTTTGATAATGTATATGATGCTTTTGATTTTATAAAAGAACAAAAAATATCAAAAGAGGCATTTGCTTTTGATATTTTAAAAAAGTATAAAATAAAAACTATAATTGCAAGAAAAATATTTGATAATGAATTAGATGCAAAACAAGAAATGGAAAAAATGTCTAAAACTACCAATAAAAGCTTGGAGTTAAAAACTATAAAAGATATAAAAGAGTTGTATATTAAGTATTTAGAAGGCTTAGAAGTAAAAGTTAAAGAACCTAAGCCAAAAGTTAAGATAGTAGAAAAAATACAAATGTTAAAAAAACAACAATCTTTTAAAACCAATGAAGATTTTAAAAAGAAATTTTTAGAAGCAAATAAAGAGAACTATAGTATAAATATAGCAACTTTTACTTCAATGAAAGAGGCAGTCTCTTTTGTGAAAAAAGAGCAAATTTATGATAACTCTTTTGTTTTTAAATATATTGAAGGAAAAGAGTTAGTTAAAGTAATGTATGGTGTTTTTGAAAACTATCAAGATGCAGTAATATCTCTTGATATCCTTGATGACATAAAACAAAAATATTATCCAGTAATAGAAAAAATACAGACTAAACAAAAATTATATAAACAAAATAAGAAGTTGAATGAAAAAGAAAATAAAACTCAAGAGTATGAAATAGTTACTAAATCAAAAATAGTTGACTCAAAAGAAGATAAAAAAAATGATTTAAAAGAGAATAAAACAAAGAGCCTAAATGATTTTGAAGCTTTATTTTTAGATGTTCCTAAAAACTATTATACTATTAATTTAGCAACAATTAATACAAAAGAAGAAGCAAAAGAGTTTACTTTGAAACATGGTATTGAAGATAGTAGCTTTGTTTTTTCATTTGGAGATAAAAACCTAGCAAAGGCAATGTATGGAGTTTTTGAAAACTATGAACAAGCAAAAAAAGCTTTAGATGAGCTACCTTTAAACTTAAGAAAAAATTCACCATATATAGAAAAAATAGGTAAAAAACAGGATTTATATAATAAATATCACTCTTTAGGAAAAGAAAAATGATAAACCTAAAGAAAAAAGTATTAAATAAAGATTCATATATTATTGCTAAAAATATAACAATAGTTATAATTAGTTTTGCAATACTTTTTTCCCTGACTTTTTTTATTATATTTATTGATTTTAAAGATAAACTAATTAAAGAGACAAAAATAAAATATGATTTACAAACAAAAAGTCACTCCTTAATTATAAAACCATATGTATTAAATCATAATATAAAATTGTTAAATGAACAAATTGAAAAAACTATTTTGACTAATGATTTTAAATCAATTAGATTAAAGTTTAATGAGTTGATTTTTACAAAAGAAGCACTAATAAATAATACTCCAAATTTTAGTGATATAAGTAGTTCAATAAGTGATGTTGTAATAGATATTAGATATGGAAAAATTGAAAAATTAAGTGATAACTATTTTTACTTTACACCCTCATTAGCTTTTAACAAACAAGATTATATAAGTATTAGATACCAAGCATATAAAGACAATGAAGTTAAAAATTTATTTGCAAGTTTTGATTTTAAAAACTTACAAATAAATGAACCTAATATAGAAAATAGAATCAAATTTCCATTTTGGTTAGATCTAATTTTTGATGAAAAGTTTGAAAATATACAAAAACAGCTTTACTACAAAGATAAAAAAATTGCAACTATTGATTATATTCTTGATATGTATAACATTAAATACGAAGTATATTCATTTACAAGAAGTCTATTCTTTTATGCATTTTTTATGTTTTTCCCTGTTTTGATATTTTTTAGATTTTATAATTACTATATATTTAAAAAATATGTTACAAAACTTATTCATAAATTAAATACTTTACTTGATGATATTTTAGAAAATAAGTTTCATAAAATAAGAACAAAAGAGTTTGATGGAACACAAGAGTTGAAAGATATGATTGAAAAAGTATCAGAGTTATCAAGTAAATTAGCTTCTAATGTAAATGAACTTAATATTAGTAAAGAAACAATTAAAAGAAAAAAATCAACAGATACTTTAACAGGATTAGAAAATCAAAAGATTTTTGAGCAAGATATCAAATCAATGTTTGTATCTTCAATTTCTGGATATGTAATAATATTGAGACTTCCTTCACTAAAAGAGTTCTCAGAATTAAATGGAAGTAATACTACAGATACTTTTATTGAAAATTTTGTAAATATAATAAAAAATATAGTGTATAGATTTAGTAAAATTGATATTACTATGTATAGATTTTATGGTTCAGAATTTGCAATTATTGCAAAAAGGTTTGATAGTATAAAAGCGAATCAATTATGTGAAGCCATAATTCATACTTCTATTAATAAATTATCACAAAAATACAATCTTCCTGAAAATTTTTTAACTATAGGTGGAACTCCTTTTGATTTATATGGAACATTAAATTCAATTTTAAAGTCTGCAAATGAAGCTTATGCTGTTGCAAAACAAAAAACAAATAGTTATCATTTGATAACAGAAGAACAAATTGAACATAATTACACAACATTAGAAAAAGTTGTTTCAACAGTTATTCATGATGCAAATTTTGATGTTGATTATGCTTCAAATAGTTATAGTTTTGATGATGAAAAGCTTGTTATGCAAGAAGTTTCTCCCTTGATTTATGATAATAATCAACAAAAGCTTCCTATTGGTTCTTTTGTTTCAATTGCAGAAAAGATAAATGAAATAATTACTTTTGATAAACTTGTCATTCAAAAAGTTATTGAGTATTTAAAATACTCTAAAGCTAGCCATGAAATTGCTATAAATTTAGCTGTTGATACTATTTCAAATAAAGATTTTAATAAATGGCTTGAAGATATTTTAAATGCAAATGTAAACTTAAAGAAAAAAATAGTTTTTAGTATTACTTCTTATACAGCATCATTGCATAAGCATAAATTTAAAAAATTTGTAAAACATATAAATCAATTAGAAGCGAAAATCTTATTGAAAAGATATAATACAAATGATTATCCATTAGAAGAGTTAGAAGATATTAAAGTTGATTATCTAAGAATAGATAAAGAGTATACAAATAATCTTGCAAATGATAAAATAAAAAGACATAAAGTTAAAAATATTTTGATATTTGCGCAATTAAATAATATGGAAATTTTAACAGAAAATGTAAAATCAGATAATGATTATGCATTTTTAGAAAGGCTTGGGGTTTATGCTACAAGTAAGTAAGGAATATTTATGAGAATTTACTTTTTGATATTAGCCTTTTTTATCTTTTTTAGTGGCTGCAGTTTTAAAAATAGCAGTTTAGATAGTGCTGATTTAATTAATGCAAAGATTATAAAATCTTCAAAAATAGAGTTTGATAAAATTTCAAAGGATGCTGTATTAGAAGCAATTAAAAAGAGTTTTGCATTAAGTAATAAAACTAAACAGTTCCAAATAAATTCATATAGAAATTATATATTAGTTCAACGAATAAATTTTGATTATTTGATTTTTGCTTCTAATGTAAAGGTTGAAAATTGGTTATTTGAACTTGAACAAAAAGATAATAAAACTTATGTAACCTTATCTATTTTTGATGAAAATAAGTTTGATGATAAAATAAAAAGATATTATTCTAGTAATTATCATGAACTAATTTGGAATAGAATAGAGCACTTATTAGGCTTAGATAATAAGTGGATAAATTGCAAAGGCTACATATGCTCAGTTTTTTCTTCAAATAAGCCTTTAGATAAAGATTATATAAAAGATGTGCTTATATCTCAAAGAAAAGCTAAATTACAAGCTATTTTAAATGCAAAGATTGAAGAGAAAAAGAAAAAAATACAAGAAGAGATTCTAAAAGAGTATGAAGCATATTTGGATTTTGAAGAATAAGAGCAAGAAAAGAAAAAACAAGATCCTCAATCAATCAAAATTAAAGAAGAGTTTGATGATTTACTTTTATTTTACTTTTTATAACAACTGTTTTTTTATATGCATCACTTTTTGATGAGGCGGTTAAGGATTTAAATAATAAAAAATATTTAAGCGCTTATGAAAAATTTAGTAAAGTTGCATTAAAAGAAGATAATCCTATTGCACAATATAATATTGCATTGATGAATTATAAAGGTTTAGGAATCCCTGTAAATAAACAACTCGCTTTTCAATGGTATGAAATGGCTGCACAAAATGGTAATATGCAAGCACAAAATAATCTTGCGCATATGTATTATTTGGGAAATGTTGTAAAAAAAGATAAAGAAAAAGTTATATATTGGTATAAAAAAAGTGCTAAACAAAATTATGCTTTAGCTCAGTTAAATTTAGGAATGATATATGAAAGAAATCATACAAAACCTAGTTTAAAAAAATCTTTTAAGTGGTATAAGGAAGCTGCATTAAATGGAGTGATTTTTGCACAAAATAATCTTGGTAGAATGTATTATTTTGGTCAAGGAACAAAAAAGGATTTAAAAGAAGCTTTTTATTGGTTTGAAAAAAGTGCTTTAAGTGGAAATGCCTTAGCACAAATTAATCTAGCTATGATGTATTATAGTGGTGATTATGTAAGTAGAAATTATGAAAAAGCAAGAGTATGGTTTGAAAAAAGTGCTAAACAAGGAAATAAAACAGCAATTATTAAACTAGCTGATTTATATAGAAAAGATTCAAAAATAAATCAAGATTATGAAAAAGCATTTTATTGGTATAACATTGCAGTTGAAAAATATGATAATTTAAAATCTATGTATTATCTAGGATATTTTTATTATAATGGATTAGGAGTAAATAAAGATAAAAAACAAGGTGAATATTGGATAAAAAAAGCAGCTTCAAAAGGGCATGAACGTTCAAAGAACTTTTTAAAAATTCATAAAATAAATAACTAAGTAATAATTTTACTTAGCTATTTTTTTGCATACATCTGTTTTCATATTTTCATGATAAGTACAATTTAAGCCACATTTATAAGAGGCTTTTTTTGTTAAATTAAGTTCTTCAATTTTATTTATTGAAGCTTGTTTACACTCTTCTAAGCTTTTATAAACACCATTTTTCATGCTTCTTTTTGTATTGCTTTTATCAGGATATACCCATGATGTCCACTCTTCTTTTTTTGTCTCATTTGAACATGCATTTAATAAAAATACTAAAGAAGCTAAAACAATTAGATTTTTTATCATACTCTCTCTTTTTAATTTAGTTAAATTATTTTATTATAAAAACTATTAAATCAACTACTTTACTTTACTATTATTCTACAATTATTATGTTAGTATTACTTTTTAAAACAAAAAAGAGAGAAAAGATGAAAATAATTATTGCCTTTTTATTAGCCTGTACAATAAGTTTTGCAAAAACTGATTATTCTGAGATGAGTACACAAGAGTTAATAGCTATTATGGGATATGTAAAAAAAAGTGAACAAAATAAATTTAATAATGAGCTAAGAAGTAGAATTCCTACTATGAATGAAAAAGAGAAAAAAGAGTATTTAAAAAATAAAAAGAAGCAAAACAAATAACATGAAACAGAAATTACTTTTATTAGAAGATGACATTACACTTAGTGAAACTATAGTAGAGTATTTTGAAGATGAGGGCTTTGAAGTAGAGCAATCTTTTGATGGGGAAGAGGCTTTAAGTTATGTATATGAAACAAAATATGATTTACTTTTACTTGATGTAAATGTTCCTTTATTAAATGGTTTTGAGCTTTTAAAACAAATAAGAGAAAAGCAAGATAAAACACCTGCTATATTTATTACATCATTGAATTCTATGGACTCATTAGAAGAGGGTTTTAATAGTGGTTGTGATGATTATATAAAAAAACCATTTGAATTAAAAGAGCTTTTATTAAGAGTAAAAACCATATTAAAAAGAGAGTATTTTAATAAAGAAGAGGTTTTAAAAATAGGAACTGAGCTAACTTTTAATATGACTTCATATGAATTAAAAAATGGTGAAGAAAAACTAAATTTAAACAATAAAGAGTTAAAGTTATTGAAACTATTTTTATTAAATCAAAATGAACTTTTAGATCATGAAAGAATATATGATTATGTTTGGGATTATGATGAAGAACCTAGTGATAACTCACTTAGAACATATATTAAAAATCTTAGAAAAATTATAGGGAAAGAAAGAATTGTTAGTCTTAAAAAACTTGGATATAGATTTATTTCGTAGTGAGAAAAAGACTCTTTTAGGTTTTTTTTCACTTTATACTATACTTTGTATAGTTATTTTAATATTTATTTCATATCTTTATTACTCTTTTCAAAAAGATTTAATGCTACAAGAGCAAAGGGTAAAACTTCAAGAGTATTCAAGTGATTTTGTCTTTAGATTAAAAGATTTACATATAAATTTTGATAAATACAAATATTATCCACGAGATGAAAAATTTAAATCAGCAATTTATGATAGCTCAAAAAAAAGAATTTTTTCTACTTTAAAATCAAATGAGATAAATTTTGATAAAGTAATTTATATCACTGATGATAAAATACATTTTATTACTCAACCTGAATCATATTATCTTGGAACAAAATATATAATAATAGAGATACCAGAAGATAAAGCATGGCTAGAAAATGTATATAGCTTTTTATTCTATTTTGTATTTATTGCTTTATTTTTTATGCTTATTTTAGGATATTTTTTATTGAAACTATTTTTAAAACCTATGAAAGATGCCTTGTATTTACTTGATAGATTTATAAAAGACACTACTCATGAATTAAATACTCCTGTTAGTACTATTGTTACAAATATTGAGATGATTAAAAAAGCTAGTTTAGATGAAAAGCTAAGTAAAAAAATAAACAGAATTGATATTGGTGCAAAAACTATTTCAAATATTTATGATGATTTAACATATTTAACTTTAAATAATAAAATTATTTCAAATAATAAAAATGTAAACTTATCAAGATTGATAGAACAAAGAGTAGAGTATTTTCACACCTTAGCAAATGCAAAAAGAATCGATTTTGTAGTAAATATCAAAAATGATGTATATCTTTTTATTGATGAAAAAAAATTATCAAAATTATTAGATAATCTACTTTCCAATGCAATCAAATACAATAAATTATCAGGAGTAATAAAAGTTACATTAAATGAAAAGCATTTAAGCATTCAAGATAGTGGAAAAGGTATGAGTAAACATGAACTTGAAAATCTTTTTATTAGATATAAAAGATTTGATAGTAGTGTAGGGGGATTTGGTATTGGGCTTAGTATTGTCTCTTTAATTGCAAAAGAGTATGAGTTAGATATTAAGTTTACTTCAAAACTTGATAAGGGAACAAAGGTGATAATTACATGGTAAAAAAAATAATCTTTTCTATTTTAATATTTTTTGTTAGTTTAAATGCAAATATATATGAATCAAATTGTGTTAGTTGTCATAAAAAACTTCCTGTTACTATAGATAAATACTTTTATAGATATTTGCTAAAATATAGTTCAGAATCTAATGTAAAAAATGCAATGCTTGAATATATGAAAAATCCTACAAAAGATAAAACTATAATGCCAGAAGCATTTATTTTGCGTTTTGGTATAAAAAAACCTTCAAATCTTTCAAATAAACAGTTAAAAGAGGCTTTAGATATTTACTGGAATGAATATAAAGTTTTTGGAAAATTAAAATAGTTTAATCTTTTCACAATCTATCCACAATTAGTTTTTATACTTTCAATATAAAAATTAAGGAGTATAAAATGACTACTACAAAAAAAATCTTAGTTTCAATTGCTATTTTAGGTTCAACAACACTTTTTGCAAATAGTGGTGAATCTTTATATAAAGCTTGTGCATCTTGCCATGGAGCAAATGGAGAAAAAGCTGCACTTGGGAAAAGTGAAGTTATTAAAGGTTGGGACTCTAAAAAGGTTCAAAACGCATTGCATGGCTATAAAGATGGAACATATGGCAAAGTGATGAAAGGTGTAATGAAAGGTCAAGTTGCAAGACTTAGCGATGAGGATATCAAAGCTTTAGGTGATTATATTGCTACATTTAAATAAGTAGAGTTTTAAACTCTACTTTTAAGGAAAAATTATGAAAAAGCTAATTATTTTAATTGTTTTATTTACTAGTTTATTATTTGCAAATAAAACTCAAAATTTATATGATTTTATTGATGTTGATTATAGCGAACCAATATATAAATATATAACTGTTAAAGAGCCAATACAAGAGTGCTATGAACAAGAGTATAAACAAAGAGTTGATATTAATTCTAGCTATGATAATAACTCAATAGGTTTAGATACTATAATAGGAGCAACTGCTGGTGTTGTTATTGGCAATCAAATAGGTAAAGGAAATGGCAATACAGCTGCTAAAATTGTGGGTGGTTTACTTGGTGGAAAAATAGCAAATGAAATAAGAGGTTCAAACTCTGATGATTACTATTATGAAACAAAAACAAGAACAAAATGTGTTACAAAATATATAAATGCTACTAGAAAAAAGATTATTCAAGGGTATAAAAATCATTTTACATATGATGGAATTAAATATGTAAAAGTTACAAAAAAACCTCAAGAACAAATAAAAGTTACTAAAATCATAAGTTATTAAAACACTTGAGTTTTCTCAAGTGTTTATGTCAAAAGTCTCATAACAGATTGTTGCGTTATATTAAATTGAGATTGAGTATAAGCTCCAACTTGTGATAATACATTTTGTTTATCAAAAGTTGCAATCTCTTGTGCCATATTTGCACCACTTAATTCAGATTGTGCAGCTCTTGTTTGAATCTCTTGAGATATTGTATTTCTACCTGTACTTGCTAACTCATTTTGTGTTAACCCAAGTTCTGCTCTATAATTATTTAATACTCCAATTGCATCATCAACTTTTGATAGATAATCACTTGCATCTTCTGCTGTAAAACTATCAGGTGAATTAGTTACTAAATCATTTAATCCAACTCCTAAAGTATTTGATTGAATTGATGTAGAGTTTGATGTATCAGACTCTTGTGTACCCACTTGAAAAGTTTGTGAACTTGATGGTGCTTGGTTTGTTTGAGATTCTTGAAGTAGTGTTTGATCATTATACTTTGTTGCACTAGCTATTGCATCAAAACCTTTAAGTGTATTTTGTATATCTTTAAAAATAGCCTCTCTTGCTTCTTGAGAAGTTGTATCTGTTGAAGCTTGTAGTAATTTTTCTTTTACATTATCTAACATATTTGATTGCTCTTTTATAGCAGAATCTGCTATTTGTGTAGAAGCAATAGCACTATTTGTATTTTGTAGTGCTTGCACATATCCATTTGCTTGAGTTCTTAGATTGTCTGCAATAGAGAGTGCAGAAGCATTACTTGAAGCTTTATTTAGTTCTAGACCAGTTGCAATTTTTTCTAATGTTTTGTTTTGGTCTATATAGGGGCTTTGATACTGTGAAATATTATTGTTAATTTCCATAACAAACTCCTTTTTGCGTATATACAAATTGTATAGCAAAAAGGATTAAAGTAAATTTAAGTTATTTATGTAGTTTCTGTTGTTTCTTGACGATATTTTTTTAATAGATTCACAAATTTTTTATTGTCATTTAAACTATCAAACTCTTCTTCATTTTCTATTTCTTCAATATATTGTTCGTTTAATTTAAGTGCTTTTTCTAAGTCATTGATTGAAAAGTCATTATATCCTAAAACTGCATGTGCTTTTGCTCTTTGATAAAAGGCATTTGGATAATCATCATCAATTTTCAATGCTTGATTTGCAAGATGTAGTGCCCAGTTTGCTTCACTTAATTCAAGTGCTGCTTCTGCTTTATATGTTAATGCTTCTGGATCATTTGGTCTTAAATTTAAAACATCATCATATATTTCGATTTTACCACTAGGTGTTGTTTCTTGAGCTGCTCTTATCCATAATGATTGAATTATATTGGTTTTTTCAATCTCTTTTTGGTTTTCTAATACTTGTTTTGAACGTTTATCTAAATCTTTTTCAATTAAACTCATTCTTGTTTCATAATCATCAATTACTTTAGATACTTTTTCGTCTACAATATTTCTAATCTTTTGGTTTATATCTCTTATTGAGTTAAGTCCAATAACTACTAAAAGTGATGTAGCAGCAGCAATAATATAGAAAATATTATTGATTGTTGAAGTAGCATAACTTATGGCATTTGAAGATATTTCTACTTCTTTTTCAGCCAATCTTTTATAAAGCTCTACTTTTAATTTTTTATTCTCTTCTCTTAATTTTCTTAAGTCATTTAGAATATAATTTTCTACAAAGGGTGTATATAGAGGTTTTTCTAATTTATCTAATCTTTGTTTAACTTCTTTTTTTTCTTCTTGTGTCAACTCTTTAGCATTTAGAGTTGACAACAAGATAATTGGTACTAAAAGTAGTAGCAATCTTATCATTTAATCTCCTATTAACAAATACAATTATTATCTTTTGTTAATAACTTTTCATATAATGTCTCCAATGCAATATCAGAGATATTTTGAGATACTCCTATGTGAAATGAAATTTTAGAAGGACTCATATCAAACATCTCAAATGCGATATTATTCTCTTTTAAAGCAGTGATTGCATCTACAATAGTAAATGAGTCTTCTTTTAATCCAATTCCAACAAGAGTGATAACAGATAAAGAATAAGTTACAATAATATTATCTGGCTTTAATCTTTTATCTATTTCTCTTCTTAAGTTATTAATATTTCCTTTTAAATCTTCTTGCTCTACTAATATAGCTAAATCATCCTTATCTGTTGGATAATGATAAGTATTTATATGGAATTCTCCAAAAATTTTCAATAATTCAGCAGTAAATCCAATCTCTTCTCCAAGCATATCTTTTTGAATATGAATAGATGCCATATTATCAAGTTTTGCAACTCCCACTAATTTTTCCATTGGAACTCTTTCACTTAAGATTAAAGTTCCTTTGTTTGTTGGGTTATTAGTATTTCTTACTCTAATTGGTATTTTACTTTTTTTACAATTTAACATTGCGTTAAAGTGAAATACATTAAAACCTTTTGAACTAAGTAATCTTAACTCTTTAAATGTTAATCTTGGAATTACTTTTGCATCAGGAATTACTCTTGGGTCAACTTCATATACACCATTTGTATCTGTCCAGTTTTCGTACATACTTGCATCTAATGCATAGGCTAATTCACCACCAGTTAAATCTGAACCACCTCTACTCATAACTGCAATTTCATTTTTTTCTGTTACTCCATAAAATCCTGGAACCACAACTTTTTCATTATCTTTTAAAACAAAATGTTTTTTAACATTGTCATATGTTTTTGCTTGAACTTTTCCATCTGTATATGTATCATCTAAAATAAATCCAAACTCTTCTGGTAGCATTAGTTTTACATTTAGACCTGATTTTTTCATGTAATCTGAGATTATTTTTGCATTGTAGTGTTCACCTCTTGATAAAAAGAATGCCGTTTTTTTATCATCTTTAAAATCACAATTATTTAATTCATTTTCAAGAGAGTCTAAAATTTTCTTTTTTGCAATACCTAAATCATCACAAAGTTTTGTATATTTTTTGATTATTGCATTAAAACTATCATCTTTTGAAATTTCAATTTTTTGTTCTAAAAAGTGATTCCCCTCTGTTGCTAAGTTTAAAAGGTGATCTGTTATTTTTTCATCAAAATCATCATCTCTTCCTGGTGCAGAAACTACAATAACTTGTCTTTTTTCATCTCTTTTTACTATATCTACTATTTTTTTTATTTGTGTGGAATTTTTAACTGAACTACCACCAAATTTGCATACTTTCATTATTTTTTCCCTTAGTGTAATTTTTTATTTTATTTGTTCTAGATACATTTTACATTTTATTTCTCAATATGCTTTATAGTTGTCAATAAATATATCTTTTAAAGATTTATTTTCATGACTTCCTTTTATCAAAAAAAGAGGTTTTCTCAATGGAAAGTAATCTCTTTTTAAATTTAATACTTCTTCTTTTGAAAAAAGGTTTTCAAGAACCATAAAAGATATTTCTTTATGATTCTTTAACTTTTTTTCATTTATTGAGCATGTATCTATATTTTTTTTACTAAAACCTATGTTATTTATACTATTTATAATCTTTTCTTTTATACAAAATAGATAAAAATCAATAATTTTTTTCATACTTAAAGTATTATCTCTTTTTTATCTTTATTTGTAAAAATTAAAATAAGTTTTTTTTCATTTTTAAGTATTTTTGAAATTTGAGTTATTCTTATTTTTTGATTTTGTTTAAAATAAGATTTTATCACTTCTTTTATAGTTTCAAAGTTTTGATTTTTACTAAATTCAAGAATAAGTGATTTATCACTTAAAATAATTTTTTGGTTTGAGGGAACAAAAGATTTTTCAATTAAAAAATTGAAAAAATCTTTTTTTTGTTCTTTTGTTGTTTGATTTAAATAGTTTTCAATATAAAGAAAATACATTATTAATCCTCTAAAGGATAAACTCCATTCTCATCATGGTTTTCAGTTCCTTTAATTGGAGGGTTGAATACGCATATTAATCTCATATCTTCACTTCCACCATACAAGTTATGGTCATCATGCTCATTTAATGCATACATTACACCATCATAAATTTCATGAGTTTCACCTGTTTTTAAATCTTCAATTTTTCCATTCCCAGCTACACAATAAACAGCTTCTAAATGGTTTTGGTAGTGAATATGTGTTTTTGTATTTGCTTTAATGATTGTTTCATGAAAAGAAAATCCCATATTATCATCTTTTAAAAGCATTCTTCTACTTGTCCACTGACCTTCTTTAGCATGAACTTCTTTTTCAGTTCCTATAATATCTTTGTTTATATCTCTAATAATCATATATTAAAATTCCTCCGTTAATTTTTCTTTTTTGTCTGCAACTAGTTTTCCAATTGCAGTATCAAGACGATTAAGACCTTCTATTAATGTTTCTTCATCAATAATTAATGGTGGTAAAAATTTTACTACTTGATCTTCACTACCACAAGTCTCAACGATTAATTTTTCTTCAAATGCATATTTTGAAATTTCACCAGCAACTGAATTGTCACCTTTAATTTCAAATCCATAAGCTAATCCTCTACCTCTAATTTCTACTTCAAAAGTATCTTTATATTTTTCAGCAATTTTTTCTAATGTATCTTTTAATAGTTTCTCTTTATATCTAACTGCATTTGATAAATCATCATTTTGCCAATAATGCTCAATAGCAACTTTTGCTGCAACGAAAGCTAAGTTGTTTCCTCTAAATGTACCTGTATGCTCACCTGGTTTCCATTGGTCTAAATCTGGTTTTAGTAATACAATTGCCATTGGTAAACCACCACCAATTGATTTTGAAACAGTTACAATATCTGGATTAATTCCTGCAAATTCAAATGAGAAAAATTCACCAGTTCTACCATTACCAACTTGAATATCATCAATAATTAATAAAATATCATACTCTCTACAAATTGATTCTAACTCTTGTAACCACTCTTTAGAAGCTACATTAATTCCACCTTCACCTTGAATAGTTTCAATTATTACAGCGGCTGGAATATCAAGTCCACTACTACTATCTTCTAGAAATTTTCTAAAAATAGCCATAGTATTCATGTCACCAAAATAACCATCAAAAGGCATAAATGATACATTTGATCTACTAATATAACTTTCATCTCTGTAATCATCATTTCCTGTAACTGAAGATGAACCTTGAGTAAGTCCATGGAAACCATTTGTAAAAGAAACAACATTACTTCTACCTTTTACTAATCTTGCAAGTTTAAGTGCAGTTTCAACTGCATTTGTTCCTGTAGGCCCTGTGAATTGAATTTTATAATCTAAGTTTCTTGGAACTAATATTGTGTCGTTAAATGTTTGTAAAAAATCTTTTTTAGCACTTGTTGCCATGTCAAGTCCATGAATAACACCATCTTTTTGAATATATTCAATTAATGCTTTACTAATTAATTCATTATTATGTCCATAATTTAATGTTCCAGCACCAGCAAAGAAATCAATATGATCTTCACCTTGTTCATTTGTTAAAATAGCTCCCTTTGATGTTTCAAATATTGTTGGGAAACTCCTAATATAACCTCTAACTTCTGACTCTAAATTTTCAAATATTCTCATTATTTTTTTCCTTTATTAAATGGGCCTATTTTAAATAGTACCTCTTTTTCATGACCTTCACTGAAATCTTCATTATCAAATAATACTGAAGTTTCAATATTTGCATCTAAGTTTTTTGCAAATTTTTCAAAAAATCTTTTTGATGACTCGTTATCTGGTGATATAGTTGTATGAATATACTCAACGTCTTTACAAAAATCTCTGTCAAGTATCTCTTGAAGTAATCTTTTAGCTACAGATTTACCTCTAGCTCTTTCATCAACTGCAACCTGCCAAATAAAAAGTACATTTTTTTCATTTGGTGCTAAATAACCAGATATAAATCCTATAGCATCATTGTCTAATGTTGCAACACTACAAGTATCTTTGAAGTATGTACTTTGTAGTAAATATAAGTATTCAGAATTTACATCTAGCGGTTTACATCTATTAATTAAATTAAAGATATTCTTTCCGTCACTTTTTACCGGTTCTCTTAATTTAATTTCCGTTTCCATTCTTTATCCTTTTACATATTGAATGTAAAATAAAAACAAGATAATTGTTAATTATTTACATCTTGAGTGTAAATTTAGCATAATAAACTTATAGAAATATTAATTCATAATGTTAAATTTAAACAATTTATTTAAAAGATAACTTCAAAATAGTAATTTTTTTTTAAGTACACCTTGCTATAATTTATTAATAAAGCATGATGTTATAATAATATACAAGGATTACAAATGGGTAACTTTATAATGCCAGAAAATATAAATAATTATAATGGTAAAGAAAGAAAAGTAGGATATGAACTTGAGTTCTCAAATATAAATATGAATGAAATATTATCTTTATTAAAAGAAACATATTCATTAAAAGAAAAAAAAATAAACAGTTTTTTTTATAAATTGGAATCAGAATATGGTGATTTTGTTTTAGAACTTGACTTTGAACTTTTAACAAAGCAAAAGATAAAAACAAATGCAATAGATTTTTTTGAAAAAGTTGGAATACAAATTGATGAAAAAAGACTTGATGAAGTTGAAAATATTTTAGGAACAATATCTAAGGATTTAGTTCCTTATGAAATAAGTACTCCACCAATACCTTTGAGTAAAATGCAATTAGTTGATGACTTAAGTACAAAACTAACAAATGCAGGTGCTCATGGAACTAAAAAAAGAGTCTATAATGCTTTTGGTTTACATATAAATGTAGAATTGATTTCTTTAAAAGCAAAATCAATTTTAAATTATTTAAGAGCATATGTTATATTACAAGATTTTTTAAACAAAGATGCAAAGGTTGATATTGCAAGAAAAATCACTCCATATATAGATAATTTTCCAAAAGAGTATATTTTAAAGATTTTAAATAGTAAATATAATCCAAATATGGATGATTTAATTGATGATTATCTATATTTTAATCCAACACGAAATAGATCTTTAGATATGTTGCCAGTTTTTGCATATATTGATGAAAAAAGAGTTAGAGAAAAACTACCAAAAGAAAAAATTAAACCAAGACCTGCATTTCACTATCGTTTATCAAACTCACTTGTTGATGAGAATGATTGGAAAATATCAGATGAATGGAATAGATGGTTATTGGTAGAAAGCCTTGCAAATAATGAAAAAAATCTAAAACTACTAAGCAATGAATATATTGAGTATTTAAATAAACCAATAAATTTAAATAGATGGGTTGAAAGAGTAGAAAAATGGCTAAAAAACCATTAATTGGTATATGCTTACCTAATAAAGGCAACTTTTTTGCAGAGTTGTTTATAAGGCTGAATCTATATTTATCTGGAGCTAAAAGCGTAAGTTTAAGAGCTAATAATCATATATCAAAAGATAAAATTGATGGTATGATATTAAGTGGAGGAAGTGATATAAACCCTGTTTTATATGGTGGAAGAAAAGATGCACATAATACAAAACTAGATAAAAAAAGAGATGCTTTTGAACTTGATATGATTTCATATGCTGTAAAAAGAAAAATACCAATTTTTGGAATATGTCGTGGAGCACAACTTTTGAACATATTTTTTGAGGGAGATTTATATCCAACTATATTAGATTTTGATGAATATATTATCCATCAAAACTCTATATTCCCTATAAAAGATGTATATGTAAAAAAGAAGACTAAACTTTTTGATATTTTAAAAAAGGATAAAATTAAAGCAAATAGTATCCATAATCAAGCAATAAACAAAGTAGGGGAGTCTTTGAAAGTTACTGCTGAACATGAGGGATTAATTCAAGCAATAGAAAAAAGAAATTATCCCTTTATGCTTGCTGTGCAATGGCATCCTGAATATCTTTTTTATATAAAAGAACATAGAGAACTTTTTAATGATTTTGTTAAAGCATGTAATAAAAAGAAGGGTTGAAATTTTTTTGTTAGTATAATAGAACTTATATTCGTACTATATGAAAGAATTTACTCTCCATTTAAAACAGAAAGAACCGTTGACCTACTAGTTTTTAGTTCTTTAGTGATTTTAATAATATTAATATCTCCATTTTCTGTGTAATATTCTTCATCATCTAACATTTTTAATATCATGTCTTTTTTCTCTAGTATCTCTTTAGATGTTTGTTTTGTTTTAAAGGTAAACTCTTCTTCACTCATATAAAGAAGAGCCTCTAAATCTCTTTTTATAGTAGGAATAGTAACTTTTAGCTCTTTTGCTAACTCTTTTGGATTATCAATTCCTCTATTTAATAGTTCACGTAAAGCTATTCTTCTAGTTTTAATTTTACGTCTACGATGATATGAAATCTTCACAATTTTCTTCTTTAATGATTTGTTATTTATACAAACTTTGAAGATAATTCATTTAAAATTTTTGTTGACTCAAAAGAATCACCATTATATTTTACAAGTTTAATACCTTCACTAGTGAATGATCTTGCAGTGTTTTTACAAGCTTTTTCTACTACTATATAATCACATTCTTTTAAAACTCTTCCCATTTTATTGTGTTGTTCAATATGCTCAGCATCATCGTGTGAATGATTACAAGCATGTTCTGCTTCTGGATTAGTATGGTCTATATCATTTCTTGGGTTTTGCTTTATTTCATCTAGGTTAAATGATTTAAACATTCCTGAACCAGTCATTGTATATACAGCAAACTTTGGAGTATGCCCCGCATTTGGGAAAAAGTTTAAATTCTCATCTTTTACTGGTATTGCTATTTTCATTTTTTTTCCTTGAAATTTTCTTTTTACTATTTTATCGCTTTAATTTTATACAAGTATTAACTTTTTAATAAAGTATATTTTTTTATACTCTTTAGAAGTAAATTCAAAATTGAACTCTTTGTATACAAACTTTTGGGTAATAATCTAAGAGTTCTCATATTTAACGTATTTATTCTCTTTTTCAAAATAAATTTTGTAAAGAGTTAAGAATTTTTTTAATGCTAAATTAATCAAATCTAAAATATCAACTATTAATAAAGAACTAAAGCTATCAAGAAAAACTAAATCGCCATTTATATATCTATAAATATAAATTTTTGCATCAATATTAGAGTTGTCATATAATACTAGTGAGTATTCAGGCATTAGTTTTACATCTTTTATTAACTCTTTTATCATAGCAAAATCAAAAACTTTACCTTCATTTGTATTTGGTACTAAATATAAATTTTTTTCTACAAAGTCAAACTTTTTTCCACTAAACTCTTCTACAATATAGTAATTTTTTAAAAAAGATATATTATGTGTTTCTGTACTACCATCAATAAGTTCAATATCAATTCTTTTGGTATTGTCAATTATCTCTACAATTTCACTATCGTGTATCTCATTTTTTATATCAACCTCATTTAAATTATCTTCATCTTCTGGAATAATTTTTAGTGATAAATTTTTTGTACTTATAAACTCTTCTAATTTCTTGTAAAAATCAATATATTTTATGACACTGTTTTCATCATTTTTAACTATCTTTAATGAACCATTATTTAATAAAAAATTATAAATTTTTTTAGAATCATCAAAGCCTTCATTTAAA